>PVBE012938300.1_pt1 | contig 39203 bp, 40 predicted proteins | sample 1631181 | NCBI WGS metagenome assembly PVBE01 (sample SAMN08397723, study PRJNA350692) | Marine metagenome, whole genome shotgun sequencing project. | isolation source: water | place: Pacific Ocean | collected 2012-04 | reverse complement strand
CCCACCGAAGGCCGAGATTCGTTGCGCCGTGGCGTTGTTGCGTCCCTTGTCCGACGCCAGGCATCGCATTGCGGACCGCGCCGCGCCCCGGCACAACGTATCTCCGGTCAAAGGGTTCAGGCTGGCCGGAAAATGCTCTGGATGTGCATGATGATTTCCGAAGCCCTCTCGACGCGCGCCACGCGCTCGGCTACGCTGGATTCGGATCGGTCCCGCAAGGGCGAAGAGGGAACGCGGTAACGGCGCACGCCGAAAGCCGCGGCTGTCCCCGCAACTGTGGGCGCTTGGGCCGCCGTTCCGAGATCCCACTGGCGCCGGGAGCAAGGCGCTGGGAAGGGGGAAGGTGGCATCGAAGCGCGAGCCAGGAGACCTGCCGGTCCGCGGACCAACCTCAACGTGCCGCCGGTGGAGCGGCAGAAAGGTAACGATATGACCAGCAAAACGATTTCCGTAGCGGTTACACCGGCGCTGTCCTCGCGGCTGACGGCGGCGCTCTTTGTGTTTGTTCTCGGCGCGGCGCTTGTATTCATCACTGGATTTTCACATTCGCAGGTATTGCACGACGCGGCTCACGACGCCCGTCACTCGATGTCGTTTCCCTGTCACTGACGCGCCATGATCAGGCGCATATTACTTGGCGGTCTCGTTGGCGGGATTGCCGGGGGGCTCGTCGTCGCCGTCATTCAGGCGCTGACGACGACACCGATGATTCTCTACGCCGAGACCTTCGAAAACGATCAAGCCGGTTCCGCCGGCAGCGTCATCCTCGCCGCTGCCCACAGCGCCGCGGCCGAGGGGGTGTCCGGGGCCTTCGATCTCGACCGGTTCCTGATGACGGCGCTCGCGACCCTCGGCATTGCCACCGGCTATGCGTGGATCGCGATGGGCGCGCTGCATGCCGCCGGCGGCGAAATTACCGCCCGCCGCATCGTCCCTTGGGCGGTGGCCGGATTCTTCGTGACCGGGCTTGCGCCCGCCTTCGGGCTTGCCCCGGAACTGCCGGGCGTGGCATACGTCGATGTTGCCGCGCGTCAGATCTGGTGGTTGGGTACCGCGGTCGCGACCGCGGGTGGCTTGGTGGCATTCGCCTTTGGACGCAAACCGCTGTGGGTGATCGTCGGCATTGTGCTGATCGCCGCGCCGCATGTCATCGGCGCGCCGGCGCCGGTCGAATTGTTCAGCCAGACACCCGCCGAGATCGCGGCGCACTTTGCTTCTGCCTCGCTCGGCATACAGGCGCTGGTATGGGTGGTGCCGGCGGCAATCGCGGGCTACACCGTATCGCGGATGGGACCCGGTTAGCGGCCGGCTGTTGACGGCGCACCCGCGGAAGGACTGGCAACCGGCGACCCCGGCCGGCGGCCCTCCGGCCCGACCGCAAGAGGTGCGAGGCCCATGCACGATTTGATGTTCCGTCTCGCCCGGCCCGTTCTGTTCGGGTTCGATCCCGAAACGGCGCACCGCCTTTCGCTGTGGGCATTGAAGTCGGGGCTGGCGGGGTCGCGCGCCGGCCCGGACGATGCGGTGTTGGCAACGCGCGTGTGGGGGCTCGAATTTCCCAATCCGGTCGGCCTGGCCGCGGGCTTCGACAAGGACGCAGAGGCCGTCGATGCGCTGCTCGGCATCGGCTTCGGGTTCGTCGAGGCGGGCACGGTCACGCCCGAACCGCAGCCCGGCAACCCGCGCCCGCGCCTGTTTCGTCTTGCCGACGACGAAGCCATCGTCAACCGGCTCGGTTTCAACAGCGGAGGGCTTGCGGTTTTTGCCGCGCATCTTTCGAGGCGGCGCGGCCGCGGGGGCATCGTCGGCGCCAATCTTGGCAAGAACCGTGACGCGCCGGATGCGGTGGCGGATTTCGTTACCGGCGCGCGCGCGTTGTGCGCCCTTGCCGATTATCTGGTGATCAACGTGTCCTCGCCCAACACGCCCGGACTTCGGGATTTGCAGGATAGGGCCGCGATCCTGAACCTTGTCGATCATGTCCGAACCGCTATGGCCGAAGCGGCTACGGGGGCGCCGCCGCCGCTGCTGGTCAAGATCGCGCCCGATCTCGAAACGGAAGCGTTAGCGGCGCTGTGCGAGGCCGCGGCCGAGGCGCGCGTTGACGGCCTGATCGTCGGCAATACCACCGTGGCGCGGGCTCAAGACCTGCGCGGGGCCGCCCGCAAAGAGGAGGGCGGACTATCGGGCAAACCCCTGTTCGCGCCCTCGACCGCCATGCTGTCCGAGGTCTTTCGCCTGACCGGCGGCCGAATTCCGCTGATCGGCTGCGGCGGGATGTTCTCGGGCGCCGACGCCTACGCCAAGATCCGCGCCGGCGCCTCGCTGGTTCAGCTTTACACGGCAATGGTTTTTCGCGGCCCCGGCGTCGCCGCCGCCGTCAAACGCGAGCTCGCCGCGTGCCTGCGCCGGGACGGGTTCGCTTCGGTCACTGAGGCCGTCGGCGCCGATCACGCCTAGGCGGCCTTCGCGCAGATACCTAGCTCCGGCGTTGGTGCTGGGCCTCGCCGAAATAGTTGTCGAGAAAGTTCGCGTCCGGTTTGTCGCGCCGGTCGTCTTCCGTCATCAGCGCCATCCCGCGCTGGACCGCCTCGCGTGCGCCCACCGTTTCCAGCCATTGCGCGACATGCGGATAGGCGCCGATGTCGATGTCGCGCCGTTCGTAGGTGATGACCCATGGATAGCTCGCGATATCGGCGATGGTGTATTCGTTGCCCGCTAGGTACGGGACCGTTTTCAGCCGGTAGTTCATCACATCGAGCTGGCGAAGAATCTCTTTCAGGTAACGCTCGATCGCATACGGAACCTTCTGCGGCGAATAATGCGAGAAGTGCCCGTGCTGTCCCCATAGCGGCCCGATGTTCCCCATCTGGAACATCAGCCATTGTTTGGCGATCCAATGGTTGCGCTCGCCGGCGGGCATAAAGCGGCCGGACTTGTGGGCGAGATATTCAAGAATGGCGCCCGATTCGAACAGCGCCAGCGGCACGCCGTCCGGCCCGTCCGCGTCAACGATGACAGGCACCTTGTTGTTGGGGTTGAGGGCCAGGAATTCGGGCTCGAACTGCGCGCCGCGGGTGATGTCGGTAGGAACAAGCCGGAACTCGATCCCGGTTTCCTCGAACATGATGGCGACCTTGCGGCCGTTGGAGGTCGGCCAGTAGTAGAAATCGATCATTCGTTTATTGCCTTTGGGTGATGCGGTCGATCTCGGCGAGATCGTCGCCGGAAAGCGCCCAGGACGCAGATTTGACGTTGCTCTCGATCTGGTCGGGCCGAGTCGCGCCGGCGATGACGGTCGGAATATCCGGGTTCGCGATCAGCCACGAAAACGCAAGCTCCAACAATGTGCGGCCCTGGTTCGCGGTGAAGGTCTCGAGTTCTTCGACGATGGCGAAGTTTTCTTCCGTCAGTGCCATGTCGGCGAAGTGCTGCATGGCGCCAAGACGGGTGTTTTCGTCCGGCGTTTCACCCTTGCGGTATTTCCCGGTCAGAAGCCCGTTTTCGAGCGGAAAGAACGGCAGGAACCCGACCCCGTGGCGCGCGCATGCGGGCAGGACTTCGGCCTCGGGCTCGCGGTGCAGCACGCTGTGCCGGTTCTGTAGAGTTACGAATCGCGCCAATCCGTGGTCCGCCGCGGCCCTCATGGCCTGGTCGAGCTGATCGGCACTGAAGTTGGAGCAGCCGATAAACCGCAACTTGCCGTCCCGGATCAGGCGGTCCATCGCGCCGAGGGTCTCTTCGATGGGCGTATCGGGGTCGGGTTTGTGAATCTGGTAAAGGTCGATCACGTCGGTTCCCAGCCGCTTCAGGCTTGCCTCGACCGATGCGATCACGTTTTCCTTCGACCCGTTGACCGAATAACCGAACTTGGTCGCAAGGATGATTTCTTTGCGGCGCGGCCCCAGCGCCTTGCCGAGATATTCCTCCGACTTGCCGCCGCCGCCGTACATGTCGGCGGTATCGAAAAAAGTGATGCCGCAATCGAGCGCCTTGTGCACGACGGCGCGGGTTTCCGCTTCATCGATGCGCATGCCGAAGTTGTTACACCCGAGACCGACGACCGACACCTGTGGCCTCTCGGGGGGTCCCCCGGCGTCCATATGGAACAACGGTTTCGTCTGCATTACCGCGGCCTCGATTGTCTGTTGCGCAGGGCAGGCACCATACGGGGGCGGGGCGGCTTTGCCAATTTTGGCCGGGTCGTGCGCCTTCCGCTAGCGCCATCGCCGGAGTTTCCGGCTACAATTCCGCCACCGGCCCGCCCGGCGGGGCCGCGTGACGGGGGAGGAAATCAATGCCAGCAACAATCGGACACCCGATGTCCGCGCAGATGACGCACGATGAATCGGCGCGCGATCATTTCGTGTTGACGCTGAAGCAGCATGTTTCCTCGCCGGAAGTAGGGGACAGGGAGGCTGGCGGCAATGAATGACGAACAAACCGTGGCCCACGGCCGCTGCCTCTGTGGCGCAATCCGGTTTGAACTCAGCGGACCGCCGAAGTGGGTCGCCCATTGCCACTGCGAGAGTTGCCGCCGCGCGACCGGTGCCGCATTCGCGACCTATGCGGGATACGAGACGGCGCAGTTATCATTGAAGCAAGGCGCGCCCGCCACGCACAGCTCTTCGCCGGGCGTGACGCGCAGCTTTTGCGCCACGTGCGGAACCTCGTTGTTCTTCGAAGGGCAGCGCTGGCCCGGCGAAGTTCACGTTCATGCCGGGGCGTTCGACGATCCGGGTTCGCTGGAGCCGAAGGTCCATGTGTACATCGCGGAAAAAATGCCGTGGCTGCATCTCGACGACGGTCTGCCGAGTTTCGAAACCACCGCGAGCGCGGGCTGAATTCATTGCAAGCCGCAACCGGATGATCTGCGGGGCTTGCAATAAAGGTATAGAGCAATATCCGTAGGGATTGAGCCGGCGCGGTTCCGGCCCTTCGGATTTAATTGCTCTACGCTTGAAGAGGCGCGAGCAGCTTCTTCCGTTCAGGTATCGCTGAAAGCGATTTAACCTGAACGGACGCTGCTCTGGCCAGACCCCTCGGCCATAAGACGGGCGTACATCGCCGGATCGACGTTGCCGCCGCTGGCGACGACGGCGACGGTCTTGCCGCGTACGTCGAACGCGCCCGAGAGGATCGCCGCCAGCGCAATGGCGCCGCTCGGCTCCGCCACCAGCTTGAAGTGCGAAAACAATGCGACGGCGGCGGGCGCGATATCGCTATCGGCGACGCTCAGTCCCGGGCCGGTGCGGGCCGCGTTGATCGCAAACGTGAGCGCGCCCGGAATCGGCACCACCAGCGCGTCGCAAATCGACGGCGTGCCGGGGGCGTTTTCAAGGCGCCGTCCGGCGGCGAGCGAACGCGCGGTATCGTCGAAGCCCTCGGGCTCGACCGGATGAATGTCGGTGCCCGGGCTCAGGGCCTCGGCCGCGAGCGTGATTCCGGCGGTGAGGCCGCCGCCCGAGCACGGCACGAGAATGGAGTCGAGCGCCGCGTCCGCCTCGCGCGATTGTTGAACAAGTTCCAGCCCCGCCGTGCCCTGGCCGGCAATGACAAATACATCCTCGTAGGGCGGGATCAGTACAAGGCCGCGCTCGCCGGCGAGCGCCTGCGCGCGCGCCTCCATCGATTTGCGGTCGCCGTCGTGGAGAATGGCTTCCGCGCCCCACGCCCGGCAGCGCGCGACTTTGATCGCGGGCGCCGTGGCCGGCATCACAAGTGTTGCCGCGACACCGGCCGCGTGTGCCGCCGCCGCGACACCCTGGCCATGGTTGCCCGACGAAAAGGCGAGCACGCCGCGGGCGTTCTCTTCCGGGGTCAGGTTCCGGATCCGGTTGCTGGCGCCGCGGAATTTGAACGACCCGGTCCGTTGCAGCATCTCGGGCTTGACCAGCACGCGGCCGCCGATCTCGGCGTTCAGCAGCGGCGATTCCAGAAGCGGCGTTCGCACCGTGATGCCGCGCAAGGTCTTTGCCGCCGCCTCCACATCGGAAAACGTGGGCAGGCTTGTCAGGATTTCCGTGTCAGGCATTGGTGCTCACAGCCTCGCCAGATACGAATCGATTGCCGCTTCCGCCTCGGGCTCGGTCAGCCTCGGGACGTGCCCCACACGCGGGACCGTCACGGCGGTAAAGTCGGGGTGCTCGCGGCCCATACGGGCAAAGATCTCCGGTTCGAGAATATCCGAGAGCTCGCCGCGCAGCCCCAGCAGCGGCACATGTCCGAGCGCCCGGTACATCGGCCACAGGTCGGGCAGCGGCGCGCCGGAAAGATTTTGGGCGATGGCGACATCGTAGTCGGTGCGGATGGTGCCGTCGGCGTCTTCGGCGAAAGTGTCGCGAGCCAGCGGCAGCCACTCCTCGTTGCCCGCGTCGGGGTTGGCGAACCCATAACGCGCCTTGTACGCCGCCGCCGCCTCTTCCCAGGACGAAAACGAAAGCGCCTGGCCGACGTAGCCCGCGATCCGGCCGAGACCCGCCTTGGGCAGTTCCGGTCCGACGTCATTGAGGATCACGCCCGCGATCAGGCCCGGTCGCGCCAGCGCCATCGCCATCGTCACCAGCCCGCCGAGCGAGGTGCCGACAAATACGGCCTTGTGCACGCCGGTGGCGGCGGCGAGGTCGATCACGTCGCGGACATAGGTCTCGGGTTTGTAGTTTGCCGCGGCGGGGTCGTACTGCGACCGGCCCCGGCCCCGGTAATCGGGGCAGAGGACCCGGCGCCCGGCACCCAGCAGCCGCGTGGCGAGGCCGTGAAAATCTTTCGAGTTGCGCGTCAGCCCGGTGAGGCAGATCAGCGGAATCGTCGTTCCCGGCGGGCCGTAATCGCGGAAATAGAGCGCCAGCCCGTCGAACGATGTGAACGTGCGCTCGCGGTAGATGCCGGTTTTCATGCGCCGATCCCGAGAAGGTCCGGCAGGCCGTCGAGGGCGGTGATTTCGGCGTGCGGCGGATCGGGAATTCGCTCCCGCACCTGCCCGAACCGGTTGACCCACACGACGCGAAAGCCGAAGTGCGCCGCCCCGGCGGCGTCCCAGGCGTTCGACGACAGAAACGCGATCCGGTCCGTGCCGACTTCCAGCCGGTCGACCGCCAATTGATAGACCGCCGGGTCGGGTTTGAAAATTCCGATCTCTTCGACCGAAAGGATTGCGTCGAACGACTCCGCGATCCCGGCGTGGGATGCCGCGGACTCCAGCATGTTCGGCGAACCGTTCGACAGGATTGCGCACTTCATGCCGGCGGCGCGAAGGCGCGCGAGCACGCCGGGCACCTCGGAATAGGCGTCGAGCGTCAGGTACAAGTCCATCAAGTGCGTCCGCAGGTCTTGGTTGTCGAGCCCGAGGCTGTCTATCGCGAAGTCGAGGGCATCCCCGGTCACCTGCCAGAAATCGGTGTGCGCCCGCATCAGGCTGCGGAGCCAGGTGTATTGCAACTGCTTGAGCCGCCATGTCTCAGCGAGCGGCTGCCATTGTTCGCCCAGTTCTCCGGCGCAGGCGGCGGCGGCCGCATTGACGTCGAAAAGCGTTCCGTAGGCGTCGAACACGCAGGCGCCGATGCCGTCAAGGGAAGGGTTTGCCATCGCGGGAGCGGTCTCCGGGTCGCTGGATCGTGACCACACTAGACGACCGCGCGAGGCGGGCAAACAAGCGCCGCATTGGATCCGCTTTAGCCGCCGCGCGCCAGGTCCTGGGCGAGGCGCAGATAGGCGGGCTCTTCGTCGGCCAGGCGCAGGCGATAGACCTGAAGGTTTTCCAGCACCCGCTGGACGTAATTGCGGGTTTCCTCAAAGGGCATCAGCTCGATCCAGTCGATCGCATCGACATCGGGCGTGCGCGGATCGCCGTAGGTCCGGATCCAGCGGTTGACCCGCCCTTCGCCGGCATTATAGGCGGCGATCGCCAGGACGTAGGATCCGTCGTAGCGCTCGAGAAGGGCAACAAGGTACGCGCTGGCGAGCAGCGAGTTGTAGTCGGGGTCTTCGGTCAGACGGCGGCGGCTATAGGGGACACCAATCGATCGGGCGACGATGCGCGCGGTCGCCGGCATGATCTGCAATATTCCACGCGCACCGGCCGGGCTTATGGCATCCGGGTTGAACAGGGTTTCCTGGCGCGCAATGGCCAGCAGCAGCGCCGGCTCGACGCCCTCGCCCGCCGCAAGATCGACCAGCGGATAGCCGCGCACAATCATCGTTATTCCCTCGAGCGCCGCCCCTTTGGCGACCCGCACGCCGAGATCCGTTCGCCCGATGTCGTGGGCGAGTACCGCGGTCAGGGCGCGCTCGCCCGGCGTTTCGGCGTCTTCTCCGAGTTTGAGAACAAAGGGCGATGCAAGCCGGGCGAACCCGAGTTCGGCCAGCAATCGCGTCGCCCGCACCAGTTCCTTGTCGCGGAAGGTTTCCGCCTCGGCGAGCGCCGGGACGAGTGGCGGCGGCCGGTCGAGGCGAACCGATTCGCCGCGCTCGTGCATTGCAAGCTGGCCGTAGTACGTTAGCTGGTGAAGGGCGGCGCGTTCGTACCAGGTTTTCGCCAAAGCGGCGTCGCCGGCGGCAGCGGCGGCGCGCCCCGCCCAGTAGGCGGCGCGGGCGAGGCTTACCGGGTATTTGACGGCTGCATGCATGCGGGCGAAATGGCCGAGCGCGGTAATCGGTTCTTCGAGAAAACGCAGCACCACCCAGCCCGCCAGCCATTCGGCGTCGGCGTAGCCGGGGGCAATGGAGCGCAGACCGTGTTGGGCGGCGATGCGGTAGGCATCTGTTATTGCGCCTTCACCAAGCGCGCGGCGCACCTGAATCTTGCGTTCCCGCCACCACAGGTCGGGCCGGACCGGATCGAGCGGGGGTGCCAGCAGAATTTCGCGGGCGCGTTCGTCGAATCCCTTGGAGCGGCGCCAGCGCACCCGCTCGAAGGCGAGCCCGCCGTCGCCGGCCTGGTCTTCGGGAACTCTGAGGATCAGCGTATCGACGTTGCCGCCGAATTCCATCAAACCGATCCGCGCCTCGGCGAGTGCACGGTGGCGTCGCGGCAGCCGCGGCACCATTCGCCGTGCCGCTCGAATCTGGCGCTCCCACAGCAGCATGTCGGTTCGCCGCAAATGATCCTCTTCGCGTAGCGACCGCCGGTACCGGCGCCAGATATGAAGTTCCTGCTTGCGCGACAGCACCGTGCCGGACCAGGCGCCGCGCAACAGGGCGAGACCCTCATCCTCTTCGTCGGCGCGCAGCAGAATCTCTCCCAGCACCGCGCGGCCTTCGCCGATCAGCGGTGGCCAGCGCTCCATCCAGGCGCGCACCTCGCCATCGTCATATCGTGCGCCGTCGCCGAGCAACCGTTCGGCGTTGCGTCGCAGCGTGCCGCGCCACGGCCAGTCCGGGTTCTGGTCGATGAACCCCGCGACCTCGGCGAAAGTGCCGGCGCCCCGTTCGCGAAAAAAGAACCACTCGACGATTCGTGCGGCCAAACCATTGTGGCCCCGGCCGGCCAGGGTCCGCGCCCGGCTCCAGTTCTTTTTTTCGATCGCCTCCAGGGCATCGCGATAGAGGACGCGGTCTTCGGGAGCCAGCGCAAACTCGGCGACTTGGGCACCGGCGTCGCCGCCTGCTTCCTGCGCCACGGCCGCCGCAATGTGGGCCAGCGCGGCCAGAGAACCGGCAAGGGCAAGGACGAGGAGCGCCGCGATTCGCAATGGCGTGCGCGGCCTGCGCGGGCTCGGTCCTTCGGTCGTTTCGGCCGTCAAGAATGGCTCCCCATCGCTGCTCCCGCACCGCGGCACTCCGAATACCGGCCGTGAACCGGCGGTAGAGGGTCTAAGTCCCGCAGTCCACCTTGCTTGAAGCGGGTCGGCCGGGGGGCTATGGTCTGGCATTCATTTGAAACGGGTGGCCTGACATGTTCAAGGGCTCAATTCCGGCGCTGATTACGCCCTTTCGCGGCGGCGCTGTAGATGAAACGGCGTTCCAGAACATCGTCGCCTGGCAGATCGATTCCGGCAGCCACGGCCTGGTTCCGTGCGGGACCACGGGCGAATCGCCGACTCTCAACCACGCCGAGCACAAACGTGTCGTCGAATTGTGCGTTGAGGCGGCGGCCGGGCGTGTGCCGGTGATTGCGGGCACCGGGTCCAATTCCACTGCCGAGGCGATCGACCTCACCCAGTACGCCGAAAAAGCGGGCGCCGATGGTGCGCTGGTGGTGGTGCCCTACTACAACAAGCCAACCCAGGAGGGCCTCTATCAGCACTTCAAGGCGATCCAGGACGCCGTCGGCATCCCGATCCTGATCTACAACATCCCGGGCCGGACCTCGATCAACATGACGACCGACACGATGATGCGGCTGGCGGCGCTTCCCAACATCGTCGGGGTCAAGGACGCGACCTCCGACATCGCGCGCATCAGCGCCATGCGGATGCTGCTGGGCTCGGGCTTCTGCCAGCTTTCGGGCGAGGATGCGACCGTTCTCGCGGTGCTCGCCCATGGCGGCCACGGCTGCATTTCGGTCACCGCCAACGCCGCCCCCGCCCTGATGGTGGAATTCCTCGATGCATGGTTCGATGGGCGGCCCGGGGATGCGCTCGCGCTTCAGGACAAACTGATGCCGCTGCATACGGCGTTGTTTCTCGAAACCAGTCCGGCGCCGATCAAGTACGCGGTCAGTCTTCTTGGAAAGTGCAGCGATGAGATGCGCCTGCCGATGGTAACGTTGCAGGAAAAAACCAAGAAGAAGATTGAAGTCGCGATGGAATCGGCGGGGCTTCTGGGCTAGGCGGATGGCGGCGGCAGAAGCCGCGGCAGGGCGCCGTATCGCGCAAAACCGCAAGGCCCGCCGCAACTACCAAATCGTCGAAACCCTCGAGGCGGGGATCGTGCTGACCGGAAGCGAGGTCAAGAGCCTGCGCGCAGGCCGGGCCTCGATTGCCGAATCCTATGCCACCGAAAAGGACGGCGAGCTGTTCCTGGTGAACGCCCATATTCCGGTGTACGAGGCGGCTGCCGAGGGCGGCCACGACCCGTACCGGCGGCGAAAACTTTTGCTGCACAAGCGGCAGCTTGCCAAATTCCTCGACGGCGTGCGGCGCGGCGGTATGACCATCGTACCCTTGTCGCTGTTCTTCAACGGCCGCGGCATGGTCAAGATCCAGATCGCACTGGCAAAAGGCAAGAAGGCGCACGACAAACGCGAAACGGAAAAGCGGCGCGACTGGAGCCGGCAGAAAGCGCGCCTGTTGCGGGGTCGTGGGTAGCGGGTAAGGGGGCAAGGGGGGCGCATAGAGCTTTTCCCGTTCGCATGCGCTCACGCGAAAAGCTCTATCCCTTTGACATGGAACGCAAATCGTCGTCGCCGGCGATTCCGCCGGCTCGGGATTTGCGCTAGACGGGCTTGGCCGTGCCGAGGCGCTTGCCGAGTTGCGCGACAACGTCGTGGAACATGGATTGCGTCAGGCGGCGGGTGTTCACGTTGTAGCGTGAGCAGTGATAGCTGTCGGCAAGCCACCGGCCATCGCCGAGGCCGTGAACCGCGCCGTGTCCGAACGGCGCCGCGCTGCGCTTGCGGGCCAACGTCGTCAGCACCGCGTTGTGGGCGATGACGCCGAGCGCGAGAATGCCGCTCAGGTTCTTCATCGCGGCGATCTCGGCTACCAGAAACGGGCGGCAGGCAGTGGCTTCGGGCCCGGTCGGCTTGTTTTGCGGCGGTACGCAGCGGACCGCATTGGTTATCCGGCAATCCGCCAGGACGAGTCCGTCGCCGGGGTCGGCGCCATAGACGTCGGTTGCGAAACCATACCGGACCAGGGTCGGATACAGCAGATCACCCGCGTAGTCGCCGGTGAACGGACGCCCGGTCCGGTTGGCTCCGCGCAAGCCCGGCGCCAGGCCGACGATCAGGAGGCGCGCATCGAGGCTGCCGAAAGATTCGACCGGTGCGTTGTGCCATGTGGATTCAGCGGCGCGGTTGGCGGCGCGGAACGAGGCGAGCCGGGGGCACAGGTTGCAGTCGCGTCCGGGCGCAGAGGGCGGCGCGTGCCGGCGCCCATCGGGGGGCATTGGCGTGCGGGTCAGGGGCGAGCGCCTCAGGCGGTATGCCGCAGGTCGGGGTCGGCAGGTTCCATCACTTCGGCCTCGCCCGGCCCGGCTTCCGGCTCCCGCGGCTGGACGTGGCGCGCGATCCGCGGCGCGATGTCCTGAAGTTCAATAAAATTGTCAGCTTGGCGGCGCAACTCGTCGGCTGCCATCGGCGGGTTCGAGGCGACCGTGCTGACGACGGTCACGCGCACGCCCTTACGCTGGACCGCTTCCGCTAGGCGGCGAAAATCGCCGTCGCCCGAAAACAGAAAGATGTGATCGAGGTGGGGCGCCATTTCCATGACATCGATCGCCAGTTCGACGTCCATATTGCCTTTGATCTTGCGCCGCCCCGTCGGATCGGTAAATTCCTTGGTCGGTTTTGTTACAAGGGTGTAGCCGTTGTAATCGAGCCAGTCGACCAGGGGCCGGATCGGTGAATACTCTTGATCCTCCATCATGGCGGTGTAGTACAACGCCCGAATCAACCGTCCACGGCCGGAAAATTCTTCGAGAAGTTTCTTGTAGTCGATCTCGAACCCCAGCGCGCGGGCGGCGGCATAAAGGTTGGACCCGTCAATAAACAGGGCGATTCGATCGGATACCTCGGAATGCATTTTGAATATCTCCTCGACAATAAAATAGAATTGCGCGGCCGGGGATCGCACCGGGACAGGGCTGCTGCCATGCTCGCGGCTCGAGCCGGTCCGCTAATAAGGACCCGACTATGGAACGCGGCGGCGGCCGAGGGCAAGCTCGGGTGGTGCTAGACCACGAGGACGTGATCCTGATCGGTCTCGGCGCCAACCTGCCGGGGCCGAAGGGGTCCAGCCCGCGCGAAACGCTGGAACAGGCACTGATTTGCCTGCCGGACGAGAGTATCGCCGTTTGCGCGGTCTCACCCTTCTACCGCACCGCGCCGGTGCCGCCCTCGGATCAGCCCCGGTTCGTCAATGCCGTCGCCGCCGTCGAAAGTGCGCTTTCACCCGTGGCGCTGATGGCGGCATTGCACCGAATCGAGGCTTCCCTCGGCCGCACCCGTCGCGAGCGTTGGGAGGCGCGGGTGATCGATCTCGATCTCCTGGCGGCCGGCGGCACCGTTTTGAAGGGTGAGATCGGGCCGGAACTGCCTCATCCGCGCCTTTCCGGGCGTGCATTCGTGCTCTATCCACTGCGCGATGTCGCCCCCGGCTGGCACCACCCCGTCACCGGCGAGGGCATCGACGCCCTGATCGCGCGGCTGCCGCCGGATCAGGCCGTGGAACGGCTCGACGGGCCCCCATAAGACGCGGTTGAGGCGCGCTCGCCCTTGCCTTGTGCGCCCGGCACACATATGTAATAAACCCGGAACAGGCGGTCGTAGCCGCCCGATCTGGCCCAATGCAGACGATGGAGTGAACGCGCATGGCCCGCGTAACCGTTGAAGATTGCGTCGAAGTCATTCCCAACCGGTTCGAGCTCGTGGTGCTGGCCGCCCAGCGCTCGCGCGAGGTTTCGGCTGGAGCACAGCTTACGCGCGAACGCGACAACGACAAGAACCCGGTCGTGGCCCTGCGCGAAATCGCCGAAAAGTCCGTCAAATCCGGTGAACTGATGGAATCCCTGATTCACGGCCTGCAAAAGCATGTCGAATCGGACGAGCCCGATGAAGACGACATGGCCGCCCTGATGACGGGCGACGAATGGCGCCGCGCCGCGGAAGAGCCTCCGCCCAAGCCCGAACCCGAGCCCGAAGTGAAGGCGGCCGTCTCCGAACCCACACACGAGCCTGAAGTGAAGCCGGAGGCCGAGACGCCCGTGCCGGCCGCGGCCACGCCTCCCGGCGAAGAACCCGGCGGCGCCGCAGAGGCGGCTCCCGAGGGGGCCGCGCCCGGCGATGAACTCCTCAACACGGACGAGGGCTGAGCCGCGGCTCGCCGCACTCGGACGCCGGCGTCCCGCGCCGACACCGGCGCGCCCCAGAATTTGTTTCCGGCCGATTGACGGCCCCCGGCCCCGGAGGCGGGGCCGTTGATCCGGCAGGCCGATCTGATTGAGCGGGTTCGCAAGTACGACCCCGGCGTCGATGAAGACCTGCTCAATCGCGCTTACGTTTTTTCGATGAAGGCGCACGGCTCGCAGGTGCGGGCCTCGGGCGATCCCTATTTCTCGCATCCGCTCGAAGTGGCGGGGATCGTCACCGATCTCCGGCTCGACGACACCACTGTGGCCACCGCGCTGCTGCACGATACGGTCGAAGACACGATCGCGACTCTCGATCAGATCGAAGCCCGGTTCGGGCCCGAAATCGCGCAACTGGTGGACGGCGTTACCAAATTGTCGCGGCTGGAATTGACCACCGGCGGCTCCCCTCAGGCCGAAAACTTTCGCAAGCTCTTACTGGCGATGTCGAACGACCTGCGCGTACTGCTGGTCAAGTTGGCCGATCGTCTCCACAACATGCGCACGCTTAGTTTTATCCGCGACCCGGAAAAGCGCCGCCGCATCGCGCACGAGACCATGGAAATCTATGCGCCGTTGGCGGAGCGCATCGGTATGCAGGCGATCAAGGAAGAACTACAGAATCTCGCTTTCGCCGAACTCAACGCCGAGGCGCGAAAATCAGTCTTGGCGCGCCTCGAATATCTGCGGATGGGCGGCGCCGATCTGGTGACGCGGATCTGCGAGGAACTCGAGCGCACGCTTGCATCGGAGGGGCAGAGCGCAACCGTCTTGGGGCGCGAAAAAAGGCCCTATTCGATCTGGCGCAAGATGGAACAAAAGAATATTTCGTTCGAGCAGCTAGCCGACATCATGGCGTTCCGGATCATCGTCGGGACCGACGCCGACTGTTACAGGGCGCTCGGCATCGTGCACGGCGCCTATCGCATGGTGCCGAACCGGTTCAAGGATTACATCTCGACGCCGAAGCGCAATAACTACCGATCCCTGCACACGACCGTCATCGGCCCCGAAAAACAGCGCATCGAGGTTCAGATACGGACGCGCAATATGCACGAGATTGCGGAACTAGGTGTGGCGGCGCATTGGACCTACAAGAGCCCGGGTGCGGAGAAATCCATACGGGAATACCGCTGGATTCGCGAATTGCTCGACATTCTGGATCAGGCGTCCGACCCGGAGGAATTTCTCGAGCACACCAAACTCGAGATGTTTCAGGATCAGGTGTTTTGTTTCTCGCCCAAGGGTGACCTGATCGCCTTGCCGCGCGGGGCGACCCCGGTCGATTTTGCCTACGCCGTTCATACCGATGTCGGCGACACCACTGTCGGCGCCAAAGTCAACGGGCGAATCGCACCGCTTCGCACCGAACTGCACAACGGCGATCAGGTCGAGATCATCCGGTCCAAGGCGCAAACGCCATCCCCGACCTGGCAAGGTTTTGTCGTCACCGGCAAAGCGCGCTCGGCGGTACGGCGGTTCGTCCGTAATCAGGAACGTACCCAATTTGCCGATCTCGGACGCGCCATATTGGAGCGTGCCTTCGAACATACCGGCCGCGAACTGTCGGACAAGGCGATCGGCAACGGACTCAAGAAGCTGGCGGCAAAGTCGGCCCAAGAGGTGTTTGAAAAAGTGGGCGAGGGCGTGTTGACCGCGCGCGAAGTGATCGAGGCCGTGCTGCCCGGCGAAAAGGCGGCGTGGCGGCTCGGCCTGCGGAGTCTCGCCGGCGCGTTTTCGCGCTCGCGCAATCCCAAGGGCGGCGACCGTGCGATCCCGATCCGGGGTCTAATTCCGGGGATGGCGGTTCACCTCGCGAATTGTTGCCATCCGTTGCCTGGCGATCGCATTGTCGGCATCGTGACTGAAGGCAAGGGCGTGACGATTCACACGATCGATTGTGAAAGTCTGGAGAACTATTCCAGTTCGCCCGAGAACTGGCTCGACGTGGCCTGGAGCGTCGATGAGGAATCGACCGATTTTCATGTCGGCCGGATCGACGTGATCCTCACCAACGAACCCGGCAGCCTCAATGCCATGACCACGGTCATTGCCCGCAACCTCGGCAACATCAGCAATCTGAAAATCACCAACCGCTCGCCCGAAACTTTTGAATTCCTGATTGATGTCGAGGTCAAGGACGTGAAGCATCTGTCCAATATTGTCGCTGCGTTGCGCGCCGATCCGTCGATGCACACGGTCACACGGGTGCGCGGATGACCCGGGAAGAAGTCCTCGCCGAATTTCGCGCCGCGGGCGCCTTGCTGGAGGGGCATTTCCTCCTGTCGTCGGGGAAACACAGTCCGGTCTATCTTCAGTGCGCCCGGGTGATGATGGACCCGGCCCGAGGCGGGCGCCTGTGTGCGGCGCTGGCGGATACGATCCGCGGCCGTCTCGGCGCCGATTCGATCGACATCGTCGTTTCGCCGGCCATGGGCGGCGTCATCGTCGGCTATGAATTGGCACGCCACCTCGGCCTGCCGGCGGTTTTTTCCGAGCGGGTTGACGGGTTGTTTGCCTTCCGGCGCGGTTTTGACCTGACTGCCGGGGCGAGGGTGCTGATGGCCGAAGATGTCGTCACGACCGGCAAAAGCTCGCGCGAGTGCATCGCCGCGATTGCCGCTGCGGGCGGAGTGACGGTGGCGGCAAGCTGCCTGATCGACCGAAGCGACGGCGCCGTCGATCTCGGCGTGCCGTTGATCGCGCTTGCGGGATATGCCGTCCCGGCGTATGAAGCGGACGCGCTGCCGCCCGACCTGGCGGCGCTTCCCGCTGTCAAGCCCGGAAGCCGCGGCCTGAGCTGAGAGAATCGAGAATGCTGTTCCGCCGCAAACGACCAGCCAGCATCCTGTTCCACCTGCGAAATCTGGTGTGGCCGCGCGCTGGATGGCGCCGAACGCTGACGTATATGAGCCATCGATTGAGCCGGCTACCGGGATCGCCCTACAGCATTGCAGCGGGTCTCGCCTGCGGCGTGGCGATCTCGTTCACGCCTTTGCTCGGGTTCCACTTTCTGCTCGGCGCGCTCCTGGCGTGGGTGATGGGCGGAAACCTTCTGGCTTCGGCACTCGGCACCGTGGTGGGTAACCCGTGGACGTTCCCGATCATCTGGGTCTGGATCTTCTCCCTTGGCAACTGGATCATGGGCGCCAGCAGCCTGGAATTCGAACCCGCTAACGAATTCACCATGACCTTCTTGCGCGACAACGTCGTGAACGTCTTTTTGCCGATGCTGCTGGGCGGGATTCCGACCGCGATTGTGGTCTGGTTAGCGACCTATTTTCCGGTGCGATATCTGGTCGCGGGCTACCAGCGTGCACGGCGCGCGCGGCTGGCACGCAAAGCGAAAATAGATTCCGGGTTCAAGCGTCCGCGCCGCGCCTCCCACGGGCAGAGAGCACGCTGATGGGCGACCCCCTTCGTCTGGGCGTAAACATCGATCACGTCGCAACCATCCGCAACGCGCGCGGGGAGCCGCATCCCGATCCGGTGCGCGCCGCACGCCTGGCAGCGGTCGCGGGCGCCGACGGCATTACAGCGCATCTGCGCGAGGATCGCCGCCACATCTCGGATGACGACATCGAACGTCTCCTGGATGCAATCGAGCTGCCGCTCAACCTCGAAATGGCACCGACCGAGGAAATGCAGGCCATCGCGTTGCGCCACAAACCACGCGCGGCCTGCCTGGTTCCTGAGCGCCGCGAGGAACGCACCACGGAAGGCGGTCTCGATGTCGAGGGCAGCGTCAAGGCGCTTAAACCGCTGGTGGCGCGGCTGGCAGACGCCGGTATCCGGGTTTCGGTGTTCATCGAGCCGGACGAGCGTCAATTGAACGCGGCGGCACGCATCGGCGCGCCGGTGGTGGAACTGCACACCGGCGCCTACTGCCATGCCGAGGGCGCCGCCCGCGAGCGCGAACTCGCGCGTATCGTGGCGGGCGCACGAAATGCCGCCGACCTCGGTCTCGAATGTCACGCCGGCCATGGCCTCGGCTTCGACACGGTCGGTGCGGTTGCCGCCGTACCCGAAATCGTCGAGCTCAACATCGGCCATTATCTGATCGGCGAAGCGGTCTTCAGCGGCCTCGAAAGTGCAATCAAACGCATGCGTGCCCTGATGGACGGCGCCCGCGCCCGCGTCATCGGCGCGGAAAGTGCCTGAGCGAAACCGTCCCCATGATTATCGGTTTGGGTAGCGACATTATCGACATTCGGCGTATCGAGCGGACCCTCGACCGGTTCGGCGACCGGTTCGTTGCCCGGGTGTTTACCAAGATCGAACGCGCCCGCTCGGAGCGCCGGACCAAGCGCGCGGCCTCGTATGCGCGGCGCTTTGCCGCCAAGGAGGCCTGCGCCAAGGCGCTCGGTACCGGCTTCCGCCGCGGCGTGTATTGGCGGGATCTTGGCGTTGTCAATCTGCCCGGCGGCAAACCGTCGATGGTTCTGAGCGGCGGCGCGCTCGAACGCCTGAGTGAATTGACGCCCCCGGGCATGCGCGTCCAGATCGACCTGTCGATTACCGACGACGAGCCCTTGGCCCAGGCCATCGTCATCATCACGGCGCTTCCCGCGGGCACGCCTTGACATCGCATTCATCGAACGGCAAGCCTGTGCCGCCCGGCGCTCCGGTGCCGGAATCCACCGGGCGGAAAGGAACCTCTGTGGCGAAAAACAAAGAAAAAAGTGGTGTGGGCGAAACCGTCCGCACGGTGATCTACGCTGTTTTGATTGCCGTGGTGATCCGCACCGTTGCCTACGAGCCGTTCAATATCCCGTCTGAATCGATGTTGCCGACGCTGCTGGTGGGCGATTATCTCTTCGTATCGAAGTTTTCGCTCGGCTACAGCCGCCATTCGCTGCCGTTTAGCTTGCCGCTATTCAGGGGCAGGGTGTTCGAACGGCCGCCGAAGCGGGGCGACGTGGTGGTGTTCAAACTGCCGCGCGACAATTCCACCGACTTCATCAAGCGCGTGGTCGGCCTGCCGGGCGACCGGGTTCAGTTGATCGATGGCGTCTTGCATATCAACGACGAGCCGGTGCGGCGCGAGCGTATCAACGATTTCGTCGTCCAGGACGATGCCGGCAACGTGCATCGTGTTCCGCAGTATCTCGAAACCATGCCCAACGGGACCAGCTACCGCACGCTCGACCTGGTGGACAACGGCCGTAGCGACAACACCCGCGTTTTTACCGTGCGTCCGGGGCATTTTTTCATGATGGGCGACAACCGCGACAATTCGCTCGACAGCCGGTTCTCCAGCGGTGTCGGCCAGGTGCCGGCCGTCAATCTGGTCGGTCGTGCCGAGTTCCTGTTCTTTTCGACCGACGGCGGCGCGCGATGGTGGGAATTCTGGAATTGGCCGAACGCGACCCGTTTCACCCGCATGTTCCGGGGTGTAGGCGGGCAGTGACGGGTGCAACGTGACACCCAAGCCCGTAGAGGACTTGTTTGCGGCCCTTGACTACCGGTTCCGCGACCCGGAGCTTCTCGATGAGGCCCTGACGCACCCGAGCGCCGAGCCCGCCGCGGGCGGCGCCCATTATGACCGGCTGGAATTTCTTGGCGACCGGGTCTTGGCACTGGTGGTCTCGGATCATCTGCTGCGGCGCTATGCGGACGCCGGCGCGGGCACGCTGGCACGTCAGTTGACGGCGCTGGTGCGGCGCGAATGCCTGGCGGACGTTGCCGCTGAAATTGGTCTTGGCGATTATCTGGTGCTGTCGGCGGGCGAGCGGGCCTCGGGCGGGCCGCGCAAACCGGCGATCCTCGCCGACGCCTGCGAAGCGTTGATCGCCGCGCTCTATCTCGACGGCGGGCTTGAGGCAGCGGCGTCCTTTGTCCATCGCTACTGGGATCCGCGCGCAGAAGAGGTCGCCGCGGCGCCCAAGGACGCCAAGACCGCGTTGCAGGAATGGGCCCACGCCCACGGTGCCCCGGCGCCGCTCTACACGGTAACCGGATCCGAGGGGCCAGCGCATGCGATCGAGTTCACCGTGACCGTAAGGGTGGGGGATCACCCGCCGGCCGAGGGACAGGGCCGGTCCAAGCGCGGCGCCCAGCAGCTGGCGGCGCAGGCGTTGCTTGCCACCCTCGACTGCGAAGGTTGATCGGTGGCGGCGGCGGAAACCACCCGGTGCGGCTACGTCGCCCTGATCGGCGCGCCGAATGCCGGCAAGTCGACCCTCCTCAATACGCTGGTGGGCTCGAAAATTGCCATCGTCACCCCCAAGGTGCAGACCACCCGCTCGCGCATCATCGGTATCGCCATTCACGGAACGGCGCAGATCATCTTTGTCGATACCCCCGGCATTTTCGAACCGCGCCGGCGCCTCGACCGTGCCATGGTACGGGCCGCCTGGGTCGGGGCGAACGATGCCGACGTGCGCGTACTGCTGGTGGATGCGACCCGCGCCAAGAACGGTGTCGCCGATGGCGAAAGCGCCCGCATCGTTGCAGATCTGCGCCGAACCGGGACGGATGCAATCCTCGCCCTCAACAAGATCGACGCGGTGGCGAAGAACTCGCTTCTCGCCTTGGCCGAAAATTCGAGCAAGGACGGGCCGTTCCTGGCCGTGTTCATGATCTCGGCGCTGGCCGGTGACGGTCTCGCCGATCTTGTGGATGACCTCGTCGCGCGGCTGCCGGAAGGACCGTGGCTCTATCCGGAGGACCAGATCGCCGAGGTTCCGTTGCGCCAGCTCGCGGCGGAAATTACGCGCGAAAAACTATATCTCGCGCTGCGCCAGGAACTTCCCTACGCCGCCACCGTCGAAACCGAATCCTGGAAGGAACGCGACGACGGCAGCGTTCGCATCGAACAGATTATTTACATCGAGCGCGACAGCCAAAAGGCAATCGTTCTCGGCAAAGGCGGGCGGCAGATCAAGGAAATTGGCGCCGCCTCGCGCATCGAGCTGGAACAGATGCTGGAGCGCCGGGTGCACCTGTTCATCTTCGTCAAGGTGCGCCCCAAGTGGGGCGACGATCCCGAACGCTACCGCGAAATAGGCTTGGAGTTTCCTGGGTCGTAATGCAGTGGTCTGATGCAGGCTTCATCTTGTCGGCGCGCAAGCACGGGGAATCGTCGGCGATCGTCAACATCCTGACGCGGCATCATGGGCGTCATGCAGGACTGGTGCGGGGCGGAGCCGGGCGGCGGTTGCGCGGCATCATTCAGCCCGGTAACGCGGTGGCGGCGTACTGGCGCGCGCGGCTGGCGGAGCACCTCGGAAGTTTTACCGTCGAACTCGCAGGCGCGCACGCGGCGCCGCTGCTGGGCGATCCCGACCGGCTGGCGGCGCTCGCCTCGGCGTGCGCTGTCGCCGAGCCGCTATTGCCGGAGCGCGAAGTTCATGCCGCGGTGTACGAAGGCTTCCGGGTGTTGCTCGCGGCACTCGATTCCTCGCCCCAGTGGCAGGCCGTCTACGTGCGCTGGGAACTCGGGCTGCTGGCAGAGCTCGGCTTCGGGCTCGACCTCACGCGCTGCGCCGTGACCGGCACGGCCCAGGACCTCGTTTACGTGTCGCCGCGTTCGGGCCGGGCGGTTTCGGCGGCGGCGGGCGAACCCTATCGCGACCGCCTGCTGGCGCTTCCCGCCTTCCTGCTGTCGGCCGGGAACGGTGACCACCCGGGCCCGGAAGCGGTACGCGACGGACTGCTGCTGACCGGCTATTTCCTCGCCAGCCACGCCAGTGCCGCTCACCATCGCGGCCTTCCGCCGGCGCGTCGGCGGTTCGCAGACCGGTTCCGCGGTGGCACCATATCTAGTATATGATGGATTGATGGCTACCAGATCTTCCAAACCGTCCCGTCCGGCCAAGTCGCCGGCTCGCCGCCGTGGGGCCAGCGCCGATGCCGCCGGGGGCGGGGGCATCGTTCTCGAAGAGCCGCTGGCGCGGGCGCTTTCCGAGCGCTATCTCGCCTACGCGCTATCGACGATTACCTCACGATCGCTGCCCGATGTCCGCGACGGCCTCAAGCCGGTCCACCGTCGCCTGTTGTATGCGATGCACGTGTTGAAACTCGACGCGCGTTCCGGCTTCAAGAAATGCGCCCGTGTCGTCGGCGATGTCATCGGCAAGTACCATCCCCACGGCGATCAGTCGGTTTACGATGCGCTGGTGCGCCTGTCGCAGGCGTTCGCGGCGCGCTATCCGCTGGTCGATGGGCAGGGCAACTTCGGCAATATCGACGGCGATAACGCCGCCGCCATGCGCTATACCGAAGCCCGCCTGACCGCGGTCGCCGAGGCGATGCTGGACGGCCTCGGCGACGACACCGTCGACTTCCGCACCACCTACGACGATGAGGAAGAAGAGCCCATCGTCTTGCCGGCCCGGTTTCCGAATCTGCTGGCCAACGGATCCGCCGGAATCGCTGTCGGCATGGCGACCAGCGTCCCGCCGCACAACGCCGGTGAACTGTGCGACGCGCTGCTGCACCTGATAAGATTTCCGCGCGCGACGCCCGCCAAACTGACTGAACTGGTGCCGGGGCCGGATTTTCCCACCGGCGGCGTGCTGGTCGAACCGGCAGTGTCGATTCGCGAGGCCTACGCCACCGGGCGCGGCGCGTTCCGGCTGCGGGCGCGCTGGGAAACCGAGAAAACCAGCCACGGCCAATACCAAATCGTCATCACGGAAATCCCTTACCAGGTCCAGAAATCGCGCCTGATCGAACGCATTGCGGAACTGCTGGCAGGGCGCAAATTGCCATTGCTTGCGGATGTTCGTGACGAATCGGCCGAAGATGTGCGCGTCGTGCTGGAACCCAAATCCCGCACTGTCGCCGCCGCGACCCTGATGGAGACGCTGTTCCGGCTTACCGATCTCGAAGTGCGCGTGCCGCTCAACCTCAACGTCCTCGACCGCGGGCGGTTGCCGAAGTTGATGAGCCTGCGCGAGGCGTTACAGGCGTTTCTCGATCACCGCCACGACGTGCTGCTGCGAAAGAACCGTTATCGGTTGGGCAAAATCGACGCCCGGTTGACGATTCTCGACGGTTATTTGATCGCGTTTCTCAATGTCGACGCGGTCATCAAGATCATCCGCGAAACCGACGAGCCCAAACCGAAACTGATGCGGCGCTTCAAGCTTGTGGAGGTTCAAGCCGAGGCAATCCTGAATCTGCGGTTGCGGTCGCTGCGCAAACTCGAAGAGATGCAGCTTCGCGCCGAACACGATGAATTGACCGCCGAGCGCAAGGGCCTGAACAGCTTGATGCGCAGCAAGGACAAACGCTGGACCGCCATTGCCGCCGAAATCCGCGACATCAGGAAACGGTTCGGCGCGGCGACCGGGTTGGGCCGGCGCCGGACCGAGATCGGCGAGGCTCCGGACCCCGCGCCGGTGCCCCTGGAGGCGATGGTGGAACGGGAACCGGTCACGGTGATCTGTTCCGAAAAAGGCTGGGTCCGCACCCTGCGTGGACACGCCGAAATCTCCACCGACACCAAATACAAGGAAGGCGACCGCGCCCGTTTCTGGCTTCACGCCGAAACCACCGACAAGGTGCTCCTGTTCGGAACCGACGGCCGGTTCTATACGCTGCCCTGCGATCGGCTTCCGTCGGGGCGGGGCCAAGGCGAACCGGTACGCCTGTTCGCCGATCTCGGCAACGACGAAGACATTGTTGCGCTGTTCGTGCACCGCCCCGACCGGCGGCTGGTGGTGGTATCGAGCGACGGCCGCGGCTTTGTCGCCGAGGAAGACGGCGTCCTCGCCCAAACCCGGAGCGGCAAGCAGGTCCTCAACGTCCGCGGCAGCGTCGAGGCCGCCGTCTGCACCCCGGCCGAGGGCGACAGCCTGGCGTTGATTGGCGAAAACCGGAAGATGCTGGTGATCCCGCTCGCCGAACTGCCGGTCATGGCCCGGGGCCGCGGCGTGACGCTCCAGCGCTACAAAGACGGCGCCCTCAGCGACGCCATCGCCTTCGACCGCGCCGCAGGACTCACCTACCACTCGGGCGCTCGCGTCCATGTGATCGACGACCTGATGCCCTGGGAAGGCAAGCGCGCCCAGGCCGGCCGCCTCGCTCCCAAGGGCTTTCCCCGCAGCAACCGGTTCACCGCCTAGCGCCGCCGCCGGATGAGCCCGCCCCGCCAGGCCTCACCCGCCGCCGCAACGGCCCGGCCCGCCAATCCTCGCCGGACGCGATAGACGCCCGCCGACGCGGCGGTATCGACCGTCTGGAATTCTGGCCAAAGGGCGCCGGCTCCGGTAAAACCGCCATGCCTTTCTGACGCGCTTCATTCCATTTCGATATCAAGGGGTCAAGGGTTGCGGGTACTCGTGCCAATCGTGGTTTGGATCGACCGCCTCAACGATTTCGTTGGGCGGGGCGTCGCGCTGTTGACGATCGTGATGGTCCTCAACGTCTTTTTGGTGGTGGTGCTGCGCTACACGATGTCGCTCGGTTGGATCTGGATGCAGGAAAGCTATACCTGGATGCACGGCACCGTGTTCATGCTGGGGGCCGGCTATACACTTCTGCACAACGGACATGTGCGGATCGACGTTTTCTACCGCACGGCAAGCGCGCGCTATCAGGCCGTCGTCAATCTTCTCGGGTCGATCTTTCTACTGCTCCCCCTTCTGTGGATCACTTGGGACAAAGCCGTTCCCATTGTCCGCCGGTCGTGGTCGCGGCTCGAGTCCTCGCCCGAGGCCGGCGGTCTCCCGGGCCTCTTCGTCATCAAGGGTGTGATCCTCGCATTCTGTGTTCTGTTCGCCTTGCAGGGCGTGTCGCTGGCTTTGCGGAGTGTTCTGACGCTTGCGGGTGTCGATCTGGTCCCGCCGGGCAAGAGACAGGCGAACGAAGCGGGGCAGGGGATCTGATGTCACCCGAGATACTCGGCATCATCATGTTCCTCACCGTACTGGGGGTGCTGCTATTTGGCTTTCCGGTCGCACTGACCCTTGCGGGAACGGCGCTGTTGTTCGCGTTTCTGGGCGACATGCTGGGCATGTTCCCGCTTGGCATGCTGGGCGCGTATCCGCTGCGGATATTCGGAACCATGACCAACGACACACTGGTTGCGGTGCCGTTGTTTATTTTCATGGGGGTGATGCTGGAGCGATCGAATGTCGCCGCCGCGCTGCTCGAAACCATGGGGCTGTTGTTCGGCCGGATGCGCGGCGGTCTCGGCATTTCGGTAATCGTTGTCGGCATGCTGCTCGCCGCCTCGACGGGGATCGTCGGCGCCACCGTGGTGACGATGGGGCTTCTCAGTCTGCCGATCATGCTGCGCAATGGATACGACGCAAAACTTGCCTCGGGCCTCGTGTGCGCATCGGGAACGCTGGGCCAGATTATTCCGCCCTCGATCGTCCTTGTATTGCTGGCCGAGATTCTGCAAGGCGCCAACGAACAGGCGGCGGAACTTGGGGGCGACCTTGCGCCCGAACCGGTCACGGTGATCGACCTGTTTGCCGGCGCCCTGTTTCCCGGTCTGTTGCTGGTCGGGCTCTACATCCTTTGGCAGGTATTCATGGCGGTGTGGAAGCCATCGTCCAGCCCGCCGGTTCTCGACGAGGGCGAACGGCCACCCCTCCCCTATCTGGTGGTCTCGGGTGTGCTGCCGCCGATGCTGCTGATCGTGGCGGTTCTCGGATCGATTCTGATAGGGGCGGCGACGCCGACCGAATCGGCAGCCGTCGGCGCTATCGGCGCGGCCTTGCTGGCCGTGCGGAACAAACGATTCACCTGGCCCATCTTGCGCCACGTGGCACAGGAAACGACCAAGATCAGTTCGATGGTATTTCTGATCCTGGTCGGCGCTTCCATGTTTTCGCTTGTATTCCGTGGCTTCGGCGGCGACGTCCTGATCGAGGATTTTCTCGGCAACCTGCCCGGCGGCCTGTTTCTGGCAATGCTGGTGGTGATGGCGGCAATATTTCTTCTCGGGTTTTTTCTCGATTTTATCGAAATTATCTTTGTCGTCGTTCCAATCGTCGGCCCCTCGTTGATCGCGCTGGGTATCGACCCGCTGGTCCTGGGGATCATGATCGGCGTCAATCTGCAAACCAGTTTTCTGACGCCGCCGTTCGGATTTGCGCTGTTCTACTTGCGCGGCGTGGCCCCGGATGAAGTGAAGACGACCGATATCTATCGCGGCGTGATTCCGTTTATCTTCATTCAGATTGTGGGAATCGGGCTCTTGGCCGTCTTCCCGGGCCTCGCGACCTGGCTGCCACGCGTGTTGTTCTAGAGCAAATCCCGAGCCGGTGGAATCGCCGGCGACGACGATTTGCGTACTATGTCAAAGGGATAGAGCTTTTCGCGTGAGCGCATGCGAACGGGAGAAGCTCTAGCCGCACCGCACGGGCAAAAAAGAAAGGGTGGACCCTCGGGCCCGCCCCTTCGTCGTGCGATTGGCGCGACGCTAACCCGGGTATTTGAAGGGCAACGCCCGCGCTTTTGCGTAAGCGCTTTCAGAGGTGTTGGTCCAGCGCAAGGCGGTGCGCCGGAACTTGACGATTTCGCCGAACACTTCGGTCGAAAGGGCGTCGCGGGATGCAATTTCCTGTAGCACCTCGCCGGCCCGTCCGCCGATCTTGTTCAAGACATCGTCCGGATACTTCCGCAGTTTGACGTTGTGCTCGTTGATCAGCGCCTGGAGCGCGGCATCATTGCGCGCCTGGAATTCGCTGAGCATCAGAAGGTTGGTCGCCGCGGCGCCCCGTTCGATGACACTTTTCAAGTCGTCCGTGAGACCGTTCCAGGCGTCGAGGTTGATGAAACCGTCCAACACCGTTGCCGGTTCGTGCCAGCCCGGGAAGTAGTAATAGTCGGCAACCTTATACAGACCGAACCCGAGATCGGCGGCGGGGCCGATCCATTCGGTGCCGTCGATCGCACCGGATGTCAGTGCCGGCAGGATTTCACCGCCCGGCAACAGCACGACGTTTACGCCGAACGTTGCCAGGACTTCGCCGCCGAGCCCCGGCATCCGGAACTTGAGGCCCGAGAAATCGTCGATGGTGTTGATTTCCCTGTTGTACCAGCCGCCCATCTGGTTGCCGGTATTCCCCATCGGCAGGAACTTCATGCCGAACCCGTTGTAGATCTTGTCGGCGGTTTCGATTCCATCGGCGTAGTACATCCACGCGTTTTGTTCCTGGGCGTTAAGACCGAACGGCATCGCCGCCACGAACGAAATCGCATTGGATTTGCCGGCCCAGTAATAGGGCGCACCCATGCCCATCTGCGCCGTGCCGGCTTCGACGGCATCAAAGTTTTCGAAGGCGCCGACCAGTTCGCCGGCATGGAAGACCTTCATCGACAGCCTTCCCTCGGTCGCGTTGGTGACGAAATCACCGAACGCATCGAGGTGGCGGCCAAGAATGCCGGCCTTGCCGAACGAGGAAGCGACAATCCACTGTTGCCGCCCTTGGGCGATGGCCGGTGCCGCCAACGTCAATGCTGCTGCGGCGCCACCCGCGACCGCAGCCCCTTTTAGAAATTCACGTCTCTTCATGAAGACCTTCCCGATATTATGTTTAACTTAGGAAAGTATAGGGCGAGAAATACTAGGTGCAACCAAGGATTGACGTCAGCGCGGTGAACCGTTCGGCTGCACCTGCGCTCTGGGGCCGCGCAAGGCCGCCGCGCTCAGCCTGCGGTGCCGGTCCGGGGCGCCAGGTCCCAGCCCTCGGGCCCGAAGACCTCTACGGGCTGGAACTGGGTTTTGTAAGCCATGTTCGGGCAGCCCTCGACGGCGTAGCCGAGATAAACGTATTCGAGGCCCCACGACCGGGCTAACCGAACGTGATCGAGGATGATGAAAGTGCCGCCGCTGCGGCGCGCCGGTTCGGGCTCGTAAAAACTGTACACCATCGACAGGCCGTCCTCGATGCGGTCGGTGAGCGACGCACCGGTCAGCACCCCGTCGTCGTCGCGATATTCGACAAGAAGGGTCTCGACAGGGGTTCGCTCGATCATGGAGCGGTATTCGTCGAAATCCATCTCTACCATCGCCCCGCCGCCGTGGCGTCGCTGCTGGTAGCGCGAAAACAGCCCGAAGTGTTCGCGGTTGGCGAGCGGTGGCAGGATGGTGCGGGTTAAGCCGCGGTTCCGGTTCAGCACCCGCTTCATCGAGCGCGTCGGCACGAAATCTTCGATCCGGATGCGCACCGGCCGGCATGCGCGGCAGCCGTCGCAATCGGGCCGATAGGCGATGTCGTGACTGCGGCGAAAACCGGCGCGAGCCAGTACGTCGTGGGCCAATCCTGAATCGCCTTCGTCGAGGTGGGTGAAGACAAGGCGCTCTTCGCGTCCGCCGAGATAGGGACACGGCGTCGATCGCGTACGGTAAAACTGCAGCAGGCCGGGGTCCAAGGATTTGTTCATGGCAATTCGATACTCGAAAAGGGCAGCTACTGATACTCGGGCGGCAAAACCGTGGCGCTTCGCAACAGCACGATGCTGATACGCCGGTTTTCCGGCAAGAAGGGATCTTCGGGCACCAACGGCTCCTGATCCGCCAGGCCGGCCACGCGCAGAAACCGGGCAGGATCGATTCCAAATTCGATCAGCGCGCGGCGACTCGCCAGGGCCCGGTCGGCCGACAGCTCCCAATTCGAATAGTCGTCGCGTTGAAACGGCGTCGCGTCGGTGTGGCCGGAAATCGAGAGGTCGTTGGGGAGGCGCGAAACCACCCTGGCGATCTGCTCCAGGAGCTCTTTTGTATGCGACTGCATCTGGGAGGAGCCGCTGGCGAAAAGCGAACCGCCTTCCTGATCGATGATCTGGATGCGCATGCCTTCGTCGGTCATGTCCATCAGTATATTTTTGCTCAGGTCTGAAAGCTCAGCGGAATCGGCAAGCGCCTGTTTGATCTGTTCGAGGGCATCGTTAAACATTTCCTGTTCGGCGGCGGCGGCGGCGTCGGCGATTTCTTCTTCCGTCGGTTCCCGCGATTCGCTGATCGGTGGCGGTTCGAGCGCAACCACCACCGACGGGGTTCCGCTCTCGCCGACCCTGACGCCAGAATCCGAAAACGTTCGTCCCGCCAGCACGCCGCCCGCGCCGCTCACCCGTGACAATGTTGCCGAGGTCGGTGCAAAGTAGTCTGCAAGGCCGCTCTTTTGATCGTCGGTGGTGACCTGCAGCAGCCACAACAGCAGGAAGAACGCCATCATCGCCGTCACGAAGTCGGCATAGGCGACTTTCCACGCTCCGCCATGGTGGCCTTCGTGTCCACCCTTGACGACCTTTTTGATGATCGTCGCGTTATGACCAGCTTCTGCCATGCAATCCTCTCAGGTGCTCAGGCGCTGGGCGCATCTTCGAGCGCCTCTTCGAGCTCTGTGAAGCTCGGGCGCTCGTGCGCCATCAGGATTTTGCGGGCGAATTCGACCGAGACAGCGGGAGCATAGCCCTGCATGTGGGCCAATAGACCGGCCTTGATGCAGTGGTAGTACTTGCTGTCGGCGTCGGCGTACATTTTCAGGTTTGAGGCGATCGGTCCCACCAGGCCGTAAGCCAAAAGAACGCCGAGGAAGGTTCCGACCAGCGCCGCGCCAATCTTTTCACCCAACACCTCGGGCGGTTCAGTGATCGAGCCCATGGTGCTGATGACACCGAGAACGGCGGCCACGATGCCGAACGCGGGCAGACCGTCGGCCACGACCTGCATGGCGCTGGCGGCCTGCGTCGGGCCCTCGTGCATCGCCTCGATGTCCTCGTCCATCAAAGTTTCGACTTCGTGCGGGTTATCGGTGCCCATGGTCATCAAGCGCAGATAATCACACAGGAATGTGACCGCATTCTTGATTCTTGGAGAAAGGGGGGTACTCGGCGAACAGTGTGCTTTCTTCCGGGTGATCAACATGGGTTTCGAGCGCCAGCATCACTTTGGATTTGGCGAGCCGGAAGATCGCATACAACAGCGTCAACAACTCGAGATACGATTTCTTGCTGTGAGGGGGGCCTTTTAGGACCCGGCCCAGAGTCTTGCCGACCATGCTCAGGACCGGCTTTGGGTTGGAAATGATGAAGCCGCCCAGCGCCGCCCCGCCGATAATCAGGACTTCCAATGGCTGGATCAGGACGCCTAAATCGCCGTGCGGCAGATACCCGCCCAAAACAGAGCCGAAGACGACGACTAATCCGATCAGGAAGAACATTCAGTCCAGCAGATTAGTGAAATCGAAGGCTTTGACCGGGCGGTGCAGAATTCTCCTACCCGGCCGAGTCCGAATATCGTCTGTTTCTGGCATGGCATCGGTTAGCCATTTATTACCCGCTTGGCCCCGGACCGGCAACTCAAATGCGGTTCCCCGCCTTACGGCCTCAATGCCGGGGTTTCGAACGCATCCCGGTTTCTCTCGTGGCTGAGCCAGAATTTGTTTTCTGTCCCGGCCACTGGTAATAATCGGATTGAACGGCCCGGCCCGGCGGCCTGGTCTTTCAACATGTCTTGCCGACATCCTTTGATGCTCAAAAAACCCGTTTCGGACCTATTTGACTTCCGTCAGGCGCTTGGGTGCTTTGCCACCGGCGTCTCGGTGGTGACCACCTATTCGGCGCCCTTGCGGCCGGATGCCGGCGACGGCTCGGTCGGGGTGACGGTCAATTCGTTCAGTTCGGTATCGCTCGACCCGCCGCTGGTTGCTTTCAGCCTCTACCGCGTCGGCCGCCGGATTTCACAATTTATCGAGGCCGGTCATTTCTGCATCAACGTGCTGGCGCGCGAACAGGAAGCGCTGTCCAGACAGTTTTCCGCCGCCAACGGCGATGTCACCTGCGAATCGGTGGGCTATACCCTTGGCACCGTCGGCAGTCCGGTTCTCGCCCACGTTCTCGCAAGTTTCGAATGCACCCTCGAAGACACTGTTGAAGGCGGCGATCACCTGTTGTTTCTGGGGCGCGTGCAACACTACGCCTACGATGCCTCCAAGACCCCGCTCTTGTTCTTTCGTGGCACCTACACCGGCCTGACCGGCTAGACGCCCTGTTGCGCACGGTCCGGTTCGGCCGGTCCGCTCAACAATCGAACCGAATAGCCTTTTGCCTCCAGGGCCGCGACGACTTCGCGCGTGTGGGCGGCATCGCGCATCTCCGCCACCAGATCGACGTCGGCGCCCTTGGCCGACACATCGGAAAACGTGCGCTGGTGGTGGACCTCGATGATATTGGCCTCGGCCTTGCCGAGAACGGCGGTGACGGCGGCCAGCGCGCCGGGAACATCTGTAATCTGGATGCGGAGGCGCACGATGCGTCCGTCGCGCACCAGTTCGCGCATAATAACCGAAGCCAGCAGGCGCGGATCGATGTTGCCGCCGCTTAGCACCAGGCCGACCTTGCGCCCCCGGAATCGCGCGCGGTGGGACAGCACGGCGGCGAGCGCCGCAGCACCCGCACCCTCCGCCACCGTCTTCTCGACGTTGAGATAAAGCGAGATCGCGTGTTCGATTTCGGCTTCCTCGACGCTGATCAGGTCATCGACCCATTCGCGGACGCAGGCCAGGGTTCTTTCGCCAACCCGCTTGACGGCGATGCCCTCGGCGACAGTCGGCCCGCCCACGGGTGCCGCGCGTCCGGCAAGGGCTTCGCGCATCGCCGGATACAGAGCCGCCTCGACGCCGGTCACCCGGATTGCCGGCCGGAGCGCCTTGGCGGCGATCGCCATGCCGGAAATCAGGCCGCCGCCGCCGATCGGGACCACCATATCGTCGAGATCGGGGACCTCGGCCAGCATTTCCAGCGCAACGGTGCCCTGGCCGGCGATTACCAGGTCGTCGTCGAAGGGGTGGACGAAGGTCAGGTTCTCGGCGTCGGCGATCCGGTGCGCGGCCGCGGCGGCGGCGTCGAGATCGTCGCCTTCGAGCACGACGCGGGCACCGTGATGGCGCGTGGACTCGATCTTGGTGAGCGGCGTATGGCGCGGCATGACAATCGTGACGGCAATGCCGAGACGGCTGCCGTGATAGGCGACGCCCTGGGCGTGATTGCCGGCAGAGACCGCGATCACGCCGGCGGCCGCAGCGTCTGCCGGTAGATTGACGAGTTTGTTGAGGGCGCCGCGGTCCTTGAACGACGCGGTGTATTGCAGGTTTTCGAACTTGATGTAGAGATCGGCGCCAGCGATCTCGGACAAGGTGCGCGACCACAGGAACGGCGTCCGCACCACGCTGCCGGAAATCGTTTCGGCCGCGCGTTCGACGAGCGCCCTGGTGACGGTCATGGGTGCGGCCGGGCTCAGGGCGCGGCCGGCTGCAACACCAAGGTCCCCATCGCTCCCGCTTCGATGTCGGAGCGGCGCGTTTTCATGGGAATGTACTCCACGTTGCGCCAGCGTTCGGCGAAACTCGAATACTGGTCGCTCATCCGGTTACCCGACTGGCCTGAAGAATGAATGAACAGCGACCGGTCGGGGTCGTCGAGATCGTAAATCGCACGCAGGCTGGCACCGTGGTACTGCCGGAACGGGTTGTCGCCGTCGGAGATGCGGTAGAGCGCCCGGTTCAACGTTTCGCCGCCGCCGTCTGCCGGCAGGTCGATGTCGAACAATTCGCCCAGCATCGGCTGGCCGCTGAACAACTGATGCGCGCTGCGTGCACTGTGCGGCTCTCCCCAGCGCCATTTCCCCGGGTCGTCACCATATGTTGCGACCAGCTTATCAAGTGCCGATTCGAGGGCCCGGGTCACGATCTGCGGGCACGATTCCTTGGGACCGGTCGAGATGTCGTCGCACCAGTCCGTGTCGTGGCGCATCACGTTGCGCATGAAGACCGGACGGAGCTCCCAGTAATCCCTAAATATCGCGCCCAACTCGTCGGCATAAACCAGCCGCGTCAGATCCCGGTACCAGGCGGCGAAAATCAACGGCTCGGGCCGGTTGCGATCCATGGTCCCGTCCCACTCGCTCAGCATCGCCAGGGCCGCGCGGGCGCGCTCGTCGTTTGCATCTGCCTGGAGCAGTAGCGAGAGGAACTCCCTTGCCAGCGGCGAGTCGATGTCGCCCTGAATCGCCTTGAAACTTTCAATCGAGTGGCTGTCGCGCTCCGCCAGCAAGGTATTGATGCGGGCGGCGCGGAAGGGCGGCGCCCATTCGCTGGTGATGAAGTAGGGGTAGTCGTCCGGTACCATCTTGTTGTTGGCGGTGGCGATCACGCCGCCTGCCGGGTTGAAAACATTTGGCAAATCGGCGAACGGAATAAACCCAAGCCAATCGTGGCTGCCGTCCCAGCCCGGCGCCGGCACCAAGCCGCGCGCGGTATTGCCGGCTTGGCGGATTGGCACCCGGCCCGGCGCGTAATAACCGATGTTGCCCTCGACGTCGGCGTAGACAATGTTCTGTTGCGGCGAATGAAAGTCGCGCAGTCCGTCGACGAATTCTTCCCAGTTGCGCGCCAGGTTTATTTTTCGGCCTGCCTGCACCGAGCGGTCGTCGTCCCGAAGCGCGGTCCATGCGAGTGCGAGCACCTGATTCGCCGCGACGGCGCCGCGTGCGTCGTCGAGCACATCCGAAATGACCGGCCCGTGGCGCGTGATCCGCACGCGCAGCGTCACGTCCTCGCCGTCCTTGACGCGAATGATTTCCTCGCGCACTTCGAACGGTCGCGAACCCTCGGGCGTCAGGTAGTTGTCCGGGTTGGCGGGATCGATGCGCTCGATGAACAGGTCCTGCACATCGGGGGCGGTATTGGTGAATCCCCAGGCGATGCGGTCGTTGCGTCCGAGAACGACCGAGGGCACGCCGGGCAGGGTCGCGCCGATTACATTGAGGCCGGGTGCGTTGAGATGGGCGAAGTACCACAGTGACGGTGCCCCCAGGCCCAGGTGCGGGTCGTTGGCCAGCAGCGGCTTGCCGGTCGCCGTGCGCGCGCCCGACAGCACCCAGTTGTTGGAACCGTTGGCGCGTCCGGGCCGAAGTTCCTCGCTCGCGGCCCACAGTTCGTCGAGCCGCAACCCTTCGTAAAGGCCGGCGTACTCGTCCAGTGCGACTTCGCCGTCGGGCGGGTAGGGCGGAAAGAGTTGCGCCACTTGGTCGTGCGTCAGCCGTTGGGCGAGGCGAGCGCGCAACAACTCGTCGCTCCAGTTGGCGCCCAGGTCCCACGCCATCATCTTGACCCATACCAGCGAATCGGCCGGCCGCCACAGTTCGGGCGTATGGCCGAGGATCAGGAACTCGGGCGGCAGCGGGCCAGTTCGCGTATCGAGGTAGGCGTTGATGCCGGCCGCATAGGCTTCGAGGCTGGCACGGGTTTCGATATCGAGATTGGCGAACGTGCGCTCGGCCGAATCGTAGACGCCGAGGGTGCGCAGGAACTTGTCGGTACCGAGTGAGGCCTCGCCGACCATCTCCGAAATACGGCCGGCGCCGATGCGCCGGCTCATTTCCATCTGCCACAGCCGGTCCTGGGCGTGGACAAAGCCGAGGGCGAAGGCGGCGTCGATCACCGAGCGGGCGTAGATATGCGGGACACCATTGCGGTCGCGGACGATTTCGACCGCGCTCGACAGTCCGGCGACGGTCACGCTGCCCTCGGTCTTCGGCAGCGAGCCTCGCAGCCAGACATAGGCGCCCGCCAGCACAACAACGATTACAAGGATAAGGGCGAGAACGCCCCGTATCAGCCAGCGCATAGGGCACTCCCAAGAATCTTGTCACGGCCTGTTTAGCCGACTGTTTCGGCGGGGTCAAAGAAAACACACGGCTGCCTGGACTTTTGCCCGGAAGATCAGAGGGCGGGCGCGCGAGGACTTCGACGGACCGCATCGTCCGGTTCATAGCCGCGCAAATGACCCGCCCCCGCGGAGCCTCCCTATCGTGATTCGCGATCCCGGCCTCGCCGCGCCCCAACCCGGCGTCCCCGCCGACTGGTTTTCAAGCGTCGATGACATGGCGGCGGCGGTATCGCCGCCGGAGCCGGTCTTTTGCCTGCACCCGGGGGCGATCCAGGCGGCGGTGAACACCTTGACCGGCTCGTTTCCGGGCCAGGTCCAAGATTCGAAGAACCTGTACCGGCGCCGTTCAATCCGTCCGGGAAGAAAGCTTTCTGCTCTTCAAGAAAGGAGAACCGGATCGCCGGATCGGGGGAAATCGCTTTCGGCGATCACCGACCAGATACCGCTCCGGCGGATCGGGGTCAGGTTTGGGTCGGCTGCCGCCCGTATTTGAGGCCCAGCGCGACGGCGAGGCCGATCACCACCCCGGCCGGTAGCCAAAATCCTAGCGAATCGAGCGCCGCGCCCGCGGCAAGACCGCCGAGCGCACCCAGCACCAGCCCCGTGCCGATCAGGTTGCCGAAATCGGCCGCGTCCTTGGAGCCCTCATCGGCATCGCCGGTCATCGCTGCGCCAGCACTTTCGCCGCCTCCAACGCAAAATAGGTGAGAACGCCGTCCGCACCGGCGCGTTTGAACCCAAGCAGGCTTTCCAGCATGACGCGCTCGCCGTCGAGCCAACCGTTGATCGCCGCCGCCTTCAGCATCGCGTACTCGCCGCTGACCTGATAGGCGAACGTCGGAAGGCCGAAGCGGTCCTTCACGCGCCGCACGATATCGAGGTAGGGCATGCCCGGTTTGACCATCACCATGTCGGCGCCCTCGGCGATGTCGAGCGCGACCTCGCGTAGCGCCTCGTCGCCGTTGGCGGGGTCCATTTGATAAGTGCGTTTATCGCCCTTCAGATGTCCCGATGACCCCAGCGCATCGCGGAACGGTCCATAGAAAGCCGAGGCGTACTTGGCGGCATAGGCCATGATGCGGACATTCTTGTGGCCGCTGAGTTCGAGCGCATCGCGAATCGCGCCGATGCGCCCGTCCATCATGTCCGAGGGCGCAATCATGTCGCAGCCCGCATCCGCCTGGACCAGGGCCTGCTTGACGAGCGCCTCGATGGTTTCGTCGTTGACGATCTCGCCGTCGCGCAGCAGGCCGTCGTGGCCGTGCGAGGTGAATGGGTCGAGCGCCACGTCGCACATTACGCCAAGGTCCGGATGCGCCGCCTTTACCGCGCGCACCGCGCGGCACACGAGATTGTCTGGATTGTATGCCTCGCGCCCGTCTTCGCTGCGAACTTCGGTCGGAAGCGCGGGAAAAACCGCGATGGCCGGGATGCCGAGTGCCGCGGCCCCGCCCGCCGCCTCTTGCACGAGATCGACGGACAGCCGGTCGACCCCCGGCATCGAGTCGACTGCGGTGCGGCCCTCACCCTCGTGCACGAACACCGGCCAGATGAAATCGGCTGCGCTGAGCGCGCTTTCGGCCACCAGGCGGCGGGACCAGCCGTCGGCCCGGTTGCGCCGCAGCCGCGTGCGCGGAAATCCAGCGCCGTGGGTGGTTGCGCGTGGCAGAGGTTTGGTCTTCATGGCGGCCCGATCTTAGGGCCCGCCGACTTTGCAAACAATGGCGCCGGCGGCTCGTCAGACCCGGGTGAGGCGCGCCTATGCGGATAGAGTCGGGCAAAACGCAGGATCAGACCGTGACTGATGCCGGCCGGGGTGCCGTCCCCGAACAGGCCGATCGGGCCGATATCGAAACGCGCTATGCGCCGCGCGAGCGCGTGCGCTTCGTCACTGCGACCAGCCTGTTCGACGGCCACGACGCCGCCATCAATGTTATCCGCCGTGTCCTGCAAGACGGCGGTGCGGAGGTTATCCACCTCGGCCATAACCGAGCGGTGCGCGAGGACGCGTTGCGCGAAGTGGCAAAGCAGGTCCGGCGCAACCGGTCGGCGTTCCGGGACCGGCCCGGCCGATATGCCGGTATCCGGCACCAACGCGGCCCACTTTCACGACTCGGGCGAGACCGGACGCTACCGGCGTAGCCTTTAGGACTTTGATATTGTGTTCAAAAGCCGATTCTAGGTCGTATTTTACTCAAATTGCAGTATATTCCCGCTAGACCAACGCCCTGGGCCAATGGGGACCCACCGCCCATGACCGACAGCGACGAGCAAGACACCCCGGCCGAAGCGCCGGCCAATCCGCTCAAAACCGTTTATCTCGACTCGCTGCAGCTGATCGAACGGCTGCACCGGCGCTTTCTCGATCTGGTCAAGGTCGAGCTCGACCGGCTGGGAATCCAGGACATCAACAATATCCAGACGCTGATCCTCTACAACATTGGTGACGGCGAGATGACCGTTGGCGAACTGACCAGCCGCGGCTATTACCTGGGCTCGAACGTCTCCTACAACGTCAAGAAACTGGTGGAAAACCAGTACCTTGATCAGGAGCGATCGCCTTACGACCGGCGTTCCGTCCGGCTGCGCCTGTCGGAAAAGGGGCTGGGGTTGTTCGTACAGATCAATGAACTCTACGAGCGCCACGTTGATACGCTGGGCCGGGGTCCGCTCAGCGACGAACGCATCACCGGGATGAACGACACCTTGCAGGCGCTGGAACGGTTCTGGAGCGACGAAATCCGTTACGGCGGTGGCCGCTAGAGCTTTTCCCGTTCGCATGCGCTCACGCGAAAAGCTCTATCCCTTGGACATAGAACGCAAATCGTCGTCGCCGGCGATTCCGCCGGCTCGGGATTTGCGCTAGGGCAGCATCCGTTCCGGGCGCAATGCTTTCAGCGATCGCTGAACGGTCGAGGCGCCTCCAATTTCCTGAAGAGTTGAGCGGCCCTATCTGCAGGGCTTGAGCCGCGCCGGTTCAAGCCCTTCGGGTATTGCTCTGGGGCCTGACGCCGGGCCGGCTGCGGCTAATCGCTGCCGAGGGTGGTGGCGACGATGTCGAGCACTTGGTCGCGCGTAAAGGGCTTGGCCAACGATGCGTTGGCGCCGAGCTTCTCCGCCATGTCGAGGTAGCCGAGAAAGCTAGCGGCCCGGCCGCCGCCGGATATGGCGATTACCTTCACGTCGCGGTCGCGTTTGCGCAATTCGTGGATGGTTTCGATTCCTTCCTTAACCGGCATCAGAATGTCGGTGATGACCAAATTGGGACGCTGCTCGTCGAAAAGGCGCAGTCCAGATTCGCCGTTAATCGCTGTGCGCACCCCATAGCCCGCCGCCTGTAGAATCTCGCTCAACGTTTCGCGGACAAGTTCGTCATCGTCGATGATGAGAAGCGTGTGGGTCGCGGCTTCGCTCATGAGGATCGCTAATTCCTGCTGATCGCGCCGGCGTCGCCACGATCGGATTATTTCGAGTAGATTACCGTTGAGCGAGAGCTATCCGTCCAGCACTTCGCGAATTTTTTGCGCCAGTTGCTCGACCGTGAACGGCTTCGACAGCAATTCGACACCGTTGTCGAGCCTTCCGTGGTGAACGATTCCATTCTCCGTGTATCCCGAAACAAACAGGACCTTGATGCCCGGGCGCCGCATCCGGATTTCGCGGGCGACGTCGTTTCCGCCCATGCCCTGCGGCAGGATCACATCCGTCAGCAGGAGGTCAATCGGGCGCAGTTCGTCGAGGAGCGCGAGTGCGGCGGGCCCGTCTGCCGCTGCCGCAACGGAATATCCGAGGTGTTCGAGGATCGTCACCGCAAACCCGCGAACGTCGGCGTCGTCCTCGACCACCAGAATCGATTCGGTGCCACGCGGCGTTTCCGCCGCTGCGACGTCGGCCTTGCCCTCGTCGTTCCGGGCCTGCGTCGAGGTTTGCGGCAGATAGAGCCGGACCGACGTGCCATGATCGACCTCGCTGTAGATATTGATGTGCCCTTCGCTCTGTTTGACGAACCCGAAAGCCATGCTGAGGCCGAGGCCTGATCCCTTGCCGATGTCTTTGGTAGTGTAGAACGGTTCGAACACATGGTCGAGAATCTTGGCCGGAATGCCGGTGCCGGTATCGCTGACCGCAACGCGTACATAATCGCCCGGCCGCACTTCGGGGTTAGCCGCCGAATACGTCTGGTCGAGATGAAAGTTGGTGGTTTCGATCGTGAGTTTCCCGCCGTACGGCATGGCGTCCCTTGAGTTGATCGCCAGGTTGAGCAGCGCACTCTCGAGTTGGCTGCGGTCGACTTCGATTTCGGCCACGTCGGGGTCGAGAATCGTCCTGATTTCGATATCTTCGCCCAGCGTCCGCTGCAACAGTTCGGCCATGCCGTGGACCAGCAGATTGATGTTGGTGGGTTCGGGGCGCAAGACTTGGCGGCGCGAGAACGCGAGAAGACGCTGCGTGAGGTCACCGCCCCGGCGCGCTGCCCGCCGGCATATTTCCAGGAATTTATTGGCCTTGTCGTCACCCTCGATGTGGTCGGCCAGGAGTTCTAGGTTGCCCATCAACGCGGT
>PVBE011266474.1_pt1 | contig 39205 bp, 21 predicted proteins | sample 1631181 | NCBI WGS metagenome assembly PVBE01 (sample SAMN08397723, study PRJNA350692) | Marine metagenome, whole genome shotgun sequencing project. | isolation source: water | place: Pacific Ocean | collected 2012-04 | reverse complement strand
CCATGTCGACCAATCGGGTCACGGCACCAGCGGAGTCGTTGGTGTGCAGCGTCGAGAAGACGAGGTGGCCGGTGAGCGACGCCTGGATGGCGATCTCGGCGGTCTCGTGGTCGCGGATCTCGCCGATCATCACCACGTCGGGGTCCTGACGCAGGATGCTGCGCAGACCGGCGGCGAAGGTGAGGCCGACCTTGGAGTGCACCTGGATCTGGCCGATGCCGTTGAGCTGGTACTCGACCGGGTCCTCGACGGTGATGATGTTGCGCGTGGGCGCGTTGATCTTGGCGAGGCAGGCGTAGAGCGTCGTGGTCTTGCCGCTGCCGGTGGGACCCGTCACGAGGATGATCCCGTAGCTGCTCAGGATGATCTCGTTCATGTCCTCGAGGACCTCGGCGCCCATGCCGATGTAGCCCATATCCTTGAGCACTGCGCTCTTGTCGAGCAGACGCATGACGAGGCGCTCGCCGTGGCTCGTCGGCACCGTCGAGAGACGAATATCGATGTCGCGGCCGGCGACCTTGATCTTGATTCGGCCGTCCTGAGGGATGCGCTTCTCAGCGATGTCGAGGCCGGCCATGACCTTGATGCGGCTGGAGATCGACGCGTGAAAACGCTTCTGCGGCTGCAGGATCTCGCGCAGGCCGCCGTCGACGCGGAAGCGGACCGCGATGTGGCGCTCGAACGGCTCGATATGGATGTCGGAGGCTCGCGCCTTCACCGCCTGCGAGAGGATGGCGTTCACGAGGCGGATGATGGGCGCCTCGTCGTCGGCGTCGATGATGTCGATGTTCTCGAGGTCGTCGATGTCGGCCGAGATGCCGATCTCTTCGTTCTCGATCTCGCCCATGACCGTGTCGGCGGCCGCGCGGCGGTCGTAGACCTTGTTGATCGCGTCGAGCAGCACCAGCTCGGGCACGACGATCGGCTCGATGCGCTTGCCGAGCAACAGCTGCAGCGCGTCCATCGCAGCGAGGTTGAGCGGCTCACCGACGGCGACGTGGATGATGTCGCCCCGCGTGTAGAGCGGGAGCAGGAGATGCTGCTTGGCGAAGGTGACCGGCAACTCGAGCGTGAGGTCGACGTCGATCTCCTCGACATCGAGCTCGGCGGCGAAGCGCATGCCGAGGTGCTCGGCCGTGACCTTGAGGAGCGTCTCGGGGTCGACCGCGCGCAGGTGGAGCAGCGCCTCGGTGAGCCCGACGTCGCGCTCCTCGGCGGCCGCCTCGGCGCGCAACACGTCCTCCGGCGCCAACACGCCGCGGGAGATGAGCGTGTCGGTGAGGCGCGTCTCGAAGCTCACGGACGGTCCTCTTCGGCGGGCACGGGCGGCGGCTCGGGCGGATCGACTGGGAGCGCAGCCTCGGGGGCACCAGCGGGCTCGGGCTCGGGCTCGGGATCGTCGGACGGCGGCGGCGGGTCGTCGAGCGGCACGCCATCGAGGTCCTGCGGCAGCGGCGGGCGCTCCTGGGAGCGGCGCAGCTCTTCGAGCACGGCCTGCTCGTCGCGCACGACCTCGATCGATTTGTGCATCGCCTCGATGACGCCGTGCTTCTTGCCGTAGTCGAGGCCGAGGGTGATGCGGCCGTCGCGGCGCTGGAAGCGCTCCACGAACTCGCGGTGCTCGTCCATCTTCCGGTCGTAGATGGCCTTGAAGTCCTCGGGGCCCTCGACGACGTGCGGCGTGAGCAGGAGCAGGAGGTTTCTGCGCTCGCGCTGGGAGCGCGTCTCGCGGAAGAAGTACCCGATGACGGGGATCTCGCCGAGGATCGGCACGCCGCTGCGGCCCTTGTTGGTGCGGTTCTTCTGCAGGCCGCCGATGACGACGGTGTGCTGGTCTTTGACCACCACCGTCGTCTTCACGCTGCGCTTCGAGGTGGTGGGCGTCTGGGTCTCTGGGTCGATGCGGTCGATCTCCTCGAGCTCCTGCTGGATCTCGAGGGTCACGAAGTTCGCGGCGTTGATGCGCGGGGTGATGGTGAGCGTGAGAGCGACCTCCTCGTAGGTGACGCCCAGGTTGCCCGCCAGGGCGCCGAGCCCACCGAGCAGGTTGTTGTTGCCGCCTTGCTGTCCGGCGAGTCCCGCGAGGCCGCCAAGGCCGCCGGAGCTGCGAGGGAAGGGGACCCGGTTGCCGACGCTGATCTCCGCTTCCTCGTTGTCGGTGGTGAGGATGTGCGGCGCGCTGAGCACGTTGACGTCGTTGCTGGAGGCGATGGCGCGGATGACCACGCCAAAGGCGGGGATGTCGACGCCGCCGAAGGGGACGGTCTCTTCGGTGAACGCCGCGACGGCCAGGCCCGTGAGGCCGACGGCGGAGGTCGGGATCGAGCCGGCGGCGTCGGTGGGCGTCGACTTGACGAGCAGCGGCACGTTGCTGCCCCCGATGTCGGTGAAGTTCGGGTCGCCGCCGTGGGCGTTGATCCCGAATTCACGCGTGTTGTCTACCGAGACCTCCATTACGAGCGCCTCGATGAAGACCTGCCGGCGTGGGCGGTCGAGCTGGTCGATCACCTTCTTCAGCGACAGGTAATCCTTGAGGCTCGCGGTGATGACGAGGGTGTTGGTGTCCTCGTCGGCCACCACGTTGAGCTCGCCCTCGAAGAGGGCGGCGGAGCTCGCCGCGCCGGAGGCCTTGCTCTTCTTCGCCTTGCTCTTGCTGGCGGACGGGCGACGCGCTTTGGCCCCGCCGCGGCCGCGCTGCTCCTGGGCGAGGCTGCTGAGGACGCTCGCCAGGTCAGTGGCCTTTGCGTGGTTGAGCTGGTGGATGTGCACCTGGCCGTCACCGGGGATGGCTACGTCGAGCTTCCGGATGAGCCGCTTGATCTGCCGGTAGCTGCGCTTCGAGGCGACGATGAACAGCCGGTTGGTGCGCTCGTCGGCGAGGACCTTCGAGGCGTGCACGTCGAGCTCGGATTGCCCGACCGCCGAAGAGCTCGGTGAGCCCTTGCCCTTGCGCTTGTCGCGCTTGCTCTTGCTGCTGCTGCGCTTGGGCTTCTTCGAGCCCTTGGTCGTGGCCTCCTTCTCGAAGATCTCCTGGATCTTCTGGGCGATGTCGGCCGCCTCCGCGTGCACGACCTCATAGATCCACAGCCGCTCGGCGCCGCCGGGCACGTCGAGCTGGTCCATGATGCGGCGCAGCTTGCGCAGGTTGGAGCCGGTCTCGGTGATGATCAGGGCATTGTCGGGGGCGTAGACGATGAACTGGGCGTTCGCCGTCGCGAGCTTGTTGATGACCTCGAGGATCTCGGCGGCGTCCACGTTCTCGAGGCGCACGAGCTGGGTGACCATCCGGTCCTCGGCCGGCGGTGTGGCCCCCTCCGGCAGCAGCGGGTCGGGGGTGCGCGGGGCGTCCTTGATGTCGATGATGCGCAGGAACTTGCCCTGCCGGGAGATGGTGTAGCTGTTCTGCTCGAGGGCCGTGAGGAAGACGCGGTAGGCCTCCTTGGCCGTCACCATCTGCGGCGAGTAGATGGTGATCTTCTTCCCCTTGAGGCTCTTCGACAGAACGATGTTCTTGCCCGTCATGCAGGCGATGAGCTTCACGACCGCGTCGAGCTCCTCCTCGTAGATGTCGAGGTGGACCTTCACGCCCGGGCGCAGCCTGTTGCAGTTCTTGATGAAGTCGGCGCTCAGAGTGGGGGCCTTGGGCTCGGCGTCCGCCTCCTTCTGGCGCCAGCCGGGGACCTTGCCGCCGGCCTTCGCCCCGGCGCCCGGAGGCGGCTTGCGCAGGCTGGGCTTCGGACCGTCCTTGCGGCCACGGGCCTTGCCGAACGGCTTGGCCCGCTTGGTGTCGTCCGCCGCCTTCTTGGCGTCCTTCTTCTTCTTCTTCTTCTTCTTCTTGGCGAGACCCGAAGGCGCCACCAGGGGCGGCGGCACGGGGCCTGCGCGCAGCTTCGGGATCCCGGGCCGCGGCATGGGCGGCGGCAGCTTGAGCGGCGCGGGGCCGTCCTGCGCGAACGCAGGCTGCAGCAGGAGCGCGAGGCCGCAGGCGAGGGCGGGAACGCGATACTTCATTTGATGCTGTACTCGTTGGTGATCTTGCGGCCGCGGCGCTCGATTTCGACCGAGACGGCGTCTTCGTTCTTCAGTTTCTCGTAGAGTTCGAGCGCCTTGTTCGGGCTCGTGATCGCCGAATCGTTGACGCCCTTGATGACGTCACCCGAGCGGAGGCCGATGTGGCTGTACAGGCTGCCGGGACGGACCCCGACGATCTTGAAACCTTGGGGCTTGCCCCCGCGGTAGTGGGGGATGACGCGTGCCTGACGGCTGAGCGCGCTGAGGTCGTCGAGCTGCTCGTTGAGCATCTCGCGGTCGATCTCGTAGGCGTTGGCGCCGACCTTCTTGATGCCGTCCTTGATGTTCGCCTTGGGCTTGCTCGACCCCGAGGTCTTCGGGGAGTAGCTCTTCTTGCCCTTCTTGCCCTTCTTGCCGAGCTCGATGCAGCCGTATTTGCCGGCCGTGGCGAGGACGAGGCGGTCGCGCTGGATGGCGGCGACGGTGTGCTCGGAGACCTTCTGGCCCTCCTTGATGAGGCGCGACTCGCTGGCTTCGTTGTCGTCGACGACGGCCATCGACCATTGCGAGGGGTCGGCGACCATCGTGGCGAGCAGCGCGAGCTTGGCGTCGCTCTTGTCGCACTCCTCGCCGGGCAGCGGGATCTTGGTCGGGTCGAACTTCTCGGGAGGCGCCTCACCTTCACCCTCGCCGCCGGGGTCTTCCACCGGCGGGTTGGCGTTGAAGAGGTTGCGGTCGGTGATGGCGGACCAGTGCGCCCGCTCTCCCTCGCCTTCGGCGCTCGAACGCTTCTTCCCTGGGTCGTTGGCGGCCTTCGTCGTCTCGAGCCGGGCTATGCGCTCGGCGACGACGTTGTTGACCACCCGGGCCGCGAGGTACGCGATGATCGCGAGCAACACGAGGTTGATGACCCAGAAGTACTTTTTGACGAGGCTTTCCATCTTCCTTCGGACGCAGCTCCGGCAGTTCACGCACCTACAAGAATCGAGCCAAGGCGGCGTGATCGTTCAAGGCCAGTAATGATGCGGTGGCGCGCGTCCATTCCCAGGTGCCAGATTGTCAGGGCCGCGCTCACGACCGCGCGCGGCTTGCCAATTTGTCAGTCCAGTTTGCGATAGATCGTGCGCGTCGCAATGCCGAGCAACTGCGCGGCCCGCTTCTTGTCGCCTTCGGTGAACCGCAGGGTCTCGCGGATGACGCGGCGCTCGATCTCCTCGAGCGGCGTGCCGAGCGGGATGTGGAGCACGTCGGCGTCGCGGCGCTCGCCGAGGATGGTCTCCGGCAGGTCGCTCTCGTCGAGGATTGGGGCGCGGCAGAGGACGACGGCGCGCTCGATGGTGTTCTCGAGCTCGCGCACATTCCCGGGCCACGAGTAGTCGACGAGCCGAGCCATCGCCTTGCTCGCGAAGCCGTCCACCCGCTTGTCGTTCTTCTCGGCGTAGACGCGAAGGAAGTGGTCGGCGAGCAGCGGCACGTCGTCGGGCCGGGCACGCAGCGGCGGCAGCGTGATGGGGATGACGTTGAGGCGGTAGTAGAGGTCCTCGCGGAAGTCGCCGTTGCGCACGGTCTGGGCGAGGTCGAGGTTGGTCGCCGCGATGAGACGGCAGTCGCTGTACAGCGTCTCGTGGCCGCCGACGCGCTCGTACTCGCCCGACTGGAGGGCGCGCAGGAGCTTCACCTGGACGTGGGAAGCGAGCTCACCGACCTCGTCGAGCAGGAGCGTGCCCCCGTGCGCGCGGCTGAAACGGCCGTCGCGCGTGGTGTTGGCGCCGGTGTATGCGCCCTTCTCGGCCCCGAAGAGCTCGGCCTCGATGATGGAGTCGGGCAGCGCGCCGCAATTGACCGCGATGAACGGGCCGTCGGCGCGGGGCGAGAGCCGGTGGATGGCGCGGGCGAAGAGCTCCTTGCCGGTGCCACTCTCGCCCATCAGGAGGACGGTCGCCGACGACGGGGCCGCTTGCCGCGCGGTCTCGAGCACGCTGCGCAGCGCAGGCGCGTTGCCGATGATCCCCCAGCTGCGACTGGCGCCGCGAGCGTGGGCCAGCTGAGCCCGCAGCGCCCGGTTCTCCGCGAGGAGCGCCGTCTTCTCGAGCGCGCGCTTCACGACGCGCTCGATTTCGGCACGTCGGAAGGGCTTGGTCACGAAGTCGTACGCGCCCTTGCGCATCGCCTCGACGGCACGCTCGATGGTGCCGTAGGCGGTCATCAGGACGACCTCGGTGTCCGGCGCGAGCGTCTTGACGTGCTCGAGCAGCTCGACGCCGCTCATCTTCGGCATCATCAGGTCGGTGACGATGACCTGGACGGCGGCGCCGCGCAGGGTCGCGAGGGCTTCTTCCCCGCTGGTCGCGGGGAGCACGCGCAGTCCGAGGCGCTCGAAGACCTTGACCAGGCTGGCCAGGTTCGAGGCGTCGTCGTCAACTACGAGGACGGTGGGCTGCACGGCACGCGGGTGTAGCAGGTTCGCACGCAGTGGCACAACGCGCCGACGGTGGATGCAGCTTCCACACAGATGAGGCATGGCCGTCGACGCAGAACTCGACGCAGAACTCGACGCGGCGCCGGACGGGCCGTCCGACGTGCCCGTCGACGCGCGTGTGGACCGGCCGGGTGACATGGCGGCCGACCTCGCGGCAGACGCCGCGCCGGACCTGCCGCAGGACGTAGCCCTCGATGGGTCGCCGGACGCAGCGCCCGACATGGCGCCCGACGTCGCGGTGGATATGGCGCCCGACGCCGCGCCGGATATGGCGCCCGACGCCGCGCCGGACATGGCGGAGCCCGACGCGTGCCGGCCGGTCGCGGAGCTGTGCAACGGGGCCGACGACGACTGCGACGACCTGGTCGACGAGGACATCCGGCTCGGCGCGTGCGCCACCGGCCTGCTCGGCCCCTGTGCCGCGGGCCGGCTGCAATGTGTGGACGCAGAGGCGGTCTGCGTCGGCGAGGTCGGACCCTCCGCCGAGGTCTGCGACCGGGTCGACAATGACTGCGACGGCGTGTCCGACGAGACCCTGGACACGCGGGCGCTCGGCTTCGTCGGTGGCGTGGGCGTGCCGTCACGGGTCTCGGCAGCCTGGACGGGGACCGAGCTCGCTACGGCGTGGCACGCGAATGTAGATGGCAGCAATCACGTGTTCCTCACTTCGATGCCGCTCGATGGCGCGGCGCCGGACGCTGCGGTCGACATCGGCTTGGGACAGCGTCCGTCGCTCGACGGCGCGGCGGGCCTGGCGGTCGCCTTCGAGCGAGGCCAGCGCGTCGTCTTCGACATCATCGACGCGGTGGGCGACCCGATCGATCCGGCGCAGGTGTGGCCGGATGGCGGCGGTGAGGGGCAGACGCATCCTTCGGTGGCGGCGAGCGAAGGGGTGTTCGCCGTCGGCTGGGTCAGCGGCTACCTCGCTCGGCTCGACGGCGCGGGTGGATTGTTGGGCGATCCGCAGCTCGTCCCGGCTCAGGCCGACGCAGACTCGGTGGACGTCGCCTCCAAGGGCGGAACATCCGCGGTGGCGTGGTCCGAAGGGGGATCGGCGCGCTTCGCGATCATCGGCGCAAACGGCGAAGCGCTGCTGGCGCCGGTGGTGTTGGCGGCTGGCGGCAGCGGTGCGCCGAAGGTCGTGGCCGACGACGCGGGCTACGCGGTGTTCTGGCCCGTCGGCGGCGACGGCCTGTACGGGGCCTGGTACGAGACCGGTGGCGCCGAGCGGCTCGCTCCGCGCCGCGTCTTCGGCGAAGTCGGTGACGGCTACAACGACATGACCGTGGCGTGGGGCGGCGCCGAGTACGCGCTGGCGTACACCTCGAATGACCTGGTCGTCGTGATGCGGCTCGTCTTTGACGACGTCCCACCGGCGGTGCCACAGGTGCTGTTCGCCGGCGAGCGTCCGACCATCGCCAGCACCGGGTCGGGCAACGCGCTCTTCTGGTGGGACCGAAACGGGCTCAACTACCGCTACGGCGCGGTGGACTGCCGCCCCTAGGCCCCCAAGTCGCTGCGACCCACATACCCGGAGGCGGTCACTCGGTCGTTCGGGCGTACACGCGAAGCCGGGCGGCCTCTGCGTCCTCGCTGCGCACCTCGAGCATCTCGGAGACGCCGTCGCCGTCGAGGTCGGCCAGCGCTATCTGGTGGACCCGCGCCGAGTAGCCTTCACTGCGGAAGACCTCGTCGCCCTCGGCGTCGAAGACCAGGACTCGCGTCGCCCGATTCCCGTCGTTGGCCGGCACGCCGAGGCGGACGAAGACGCGCTCGTTGCCGTCGCAGCCGTCGATGTCGCTGGGGACGTGCATCCCATTGCGGCGGATCCACGCGCCGTCGAGGCGGGCCGGGCCGTCTCGACGCACGGTCCAGACGGGCTCGGCGTCCGCCACGCTCGCGTAGACCACGTCGGTATTCGTGAAGTCCTCGCGCGCGCCTCCGTAGATGACCACTTCGGGGGCGCCGTCCTCGTCGACGTCCACGCGGTCGCCCCAGACCAGGTGCCGAAAGCCGCCGAAGTCACCGCGGCGCGGCACCGTCAACCCGTCGCCGGGCACCAGGATGCGAAGAAAACGCTGCAGGCCACGCTCTTCCTCGGCGAGGGCGCGGAACCCATCCGGCGTGAGCCGGAACTCGATGCGCGAGAACGTCCCGTTGAGGGTCTGGGGGTCGCCCCGTTGCGAGAGCTCGACCGGGTCGAGGTAGCGCAGGATCAGCTGGTTGTTCTCGAAGCTCGCCGCCACGACCTCGGGCCCCAGGCCGCGCAGGTCGAGCGGGCCGCCGGTCGGGTTGTCGGGGTCAATCCATGGCGGCGCGAACCCGAGCGCGACCGCAGGCGTAGCGTCGCTTGCGATGGGCTCGAGCAGGTTGCCGTCGAGGATCGCAGTGCCGCCCGCGCCAGCGCGTACGACGTCGACCTGACCATCTCCGTTGGCATCCCAGCCGGGAGCGATGTGGCAGCGACCCGTCTGGTCGAGCGGGAGCTGGTGCTCGAGCGGGTAGATGGCACAGTCGCCCGCGGCGTTGTCGACCAGCGCGAACCAGCGATTCGAGTTCGCCATGACGTGGATGCCGCGCAGGCCGCCCTCGATGGGGATCTCCCGCTGCACGCTGAGGTCGGCGGCGCTCAATACGAGCAGGTTCACCGTCATGTCCGCGCGGCGCTCGACGCCGTAGTAGACGGACTCGCCAGCGACCTCGATCGGGGTGAGCAGGTCGAGGCGCGGGGTCAGCCCGGCCATCGGCTCGAAGGCGACGGCGCCCGGGAGCACGAGGTTGGCGAGGCGGTCGAGGCTACGGCCGTCGGCCATCTCGAGGACGAGGCCATCCGGCCGACGGATCGTCAGCAGGAGGTCGGGTTGGCCGTCACCGTCGGGGTCGAAGTCGGCCTGGACGCGCTCGAGGCCCTCGATGGGTTCGCCTTCGTAGGTCGCTGCGAGCACCCCCCCCTGAGAGAGGCACGCCGTGGTGGAGGCGTCCTGGTCCTCGCCACCATCGCGCATGTTCATGTTTCGCTTCGCGTCGCCCGAGTCCCAGGCCATCGCCATGCGCATGTCGCCGGTGCCCATGTCGAGGTTGATGGCCGTGGCGTCGCCCGACTCGTCTTCGGCGGGTGTGCACGCCGAGAGCACGGCCAACAGAGCGGCGGTCTGTGTGCGCATTGTTCGTCCTAACAGAAGCGCGCACGCGTGAGCAACGTGGGCGTAGATTGGATTGACACCCGTGTGGGCGACGGCTATGTAGCGCGCCGGACCGTCACGTCCACAGGAGCCTCTGCCTACTTTGGAAGAACGACGTAGGATCAACCACCAGATCCGCATTGCGCAGATCATGGTCATCGACGAAGAGGGCGAGTCCCTCGGCAACATGACGCCTGAAGAGGGGCGTCGCGTCGCACAGGAGAGAGGCCTCGACCTCGTCGAGGTGGCGCCCAACGCGCGCCCCCCCGTGTGTCGCATCATGGACTATGGTCGCTGGCGCTACGAGCAGCGCAAGCGCACGAAGAAGCAGCACCAGGTCCAGACGAAGATCATCAAGCTTCGGCCGAAGACCGATCCTCACGACCTCGAGACGAAGCTTCGCCATGCGCGCCGCTTTCTCGAGGGAGGCGACCGCGTCCGCTTCGTGGTCCGGATGCGCGGGCGCGAGCGCGCCGTGACCGACCGCTGGGTCACGCTCCTCACCGGCCTGACCGGTCAGCTCGAAGACGTGGGCAAGGTCATCGGCCGCCCCATGCTCGAGGGCGGCGGCGTCACCTGCACGGTCGAGCCGACGAAGAACCCGCACAAGGAAGCTTCCCGGGAAGAGAGCTAGAAGGGGTTGGCCGCCACGGTCCGGCCCTTCCGGAAGATCCTTGCCGCGAACCGCGGCGAGATCGCCATCCGCATCTTCCGCGCCTGCACCGAGCTGCAGATCCGCACCGTCGCCATCTACAGTCACGAAGATCTGCTGGCGCTCCACCGCTACAAGGCGGACCAGGCCTTCCTCGTCGGCACGCCCGGTGACCCCATCGGGGCGTACCTCGACGGCGAGGCCATCATCGAGCTGGCGAAGCGGGAAGGGGTGGACGCGATCCACCCCGGTTACGGTTTCCTGAGCGAGAACGCAGACTTCGCCCGTCGCTGTGCCGAGGCCGGGATCGCCTTCATCGGGCCCTCTCCGGAGGTCCTCGACATGATGGGCGACAAGGTGTCCGCGCGCCGGGTGGCCATCGACGCCGGCGTGCCCGTGGTGCCGGGCACCGACGCGCCGGTCGCCGGGCCGGACGAGGTGCTCGCCTTCGCGGAGGCGCATGGCTATCCACTCATCCTGAAGGCGGCGTTCGGCGGCGGCGGCCGGGGCATGCGCATCGTGCGCGCGCCGTCCGAGGTCGTGCAGGCCTTCGAGCGCGCGAGCGGCGAGGCGAAGGCGGCGTTCGGTCGCGGTGAGATGTTCTGCGAGAAGCTCGTCGAACACGCCAAGCACATCGAGGTGCAGATCCTCGCCGACGCTCACGGCAACTGCGTGCACCTCTTCGAGCGCGACTGTTCGGTGCAGCGGCGCCATCAGAAGGTGGTCGAGATCGCGCCGGCCGTCGATCTGGGCGACTCCGTGCGCTCCGAGCTGTACAGCGCCGCGCTCAGGCTCGCGCATGCCTGCGGGTACGCGAACGCCGGCACCGTCGAGTTCCTCGTCACAGGCGACGGCCAGTTCTACTTCATCGAGGTCAACCCGCGACTCCAGGTGGAGCACACCGTCACCGAGGTCATCACCGGCCGCGACCTCGTGCAGGCCCAGATTCGCATCGCCGAGGGCCGCCGCCTGCGCGACCCGCTGGTCGGCATCCCGAACCAGGCGGCGCTCACGCGGAACGGCTACGCGATCCAATGCCGGATCACGACCGAGGACCCCGAGCGCGGGTTCATCCCCGACACCGGGCGCATCACCGCGTATCGCTCCGCCGCCGGCTTCGGCATCCGACTCGACTCCGGGACGGGCGGCGCCGGCGCGATGGTCAGCGCGGACTACGACAGCCTCATCGTCAAGGTGACCGCCTGGTCGCTCACGTTTCGGGAGGCCGCAGCCAAGGCCCGCCGGTCATTGGCCGAGTTCCGTATCCGCGGGGTCAAGACGAACATCCCGTTCCTCGAGAAGGCGGTGTCGCACAAGGTGTTCCTCGCCGGCGGCGCGACCACGCGCTTCATCGACGAGACGCCCGAGCTCCTCATCTTCGAGCCGCGAAGAGACCGCGGATCCAAGGTCCTGCGCTCGATCGCGCACAGCGTCGTCAACGGCCCGCCGGGCGTGGAAGGGAAGTGCACGCGACCCGACCCGCTCTTCCCGCCGCGGTTGCCCGACGTCGACACCTCGGGGACGCCTCCGGTCGGACAGGCGATGCGCGTCTTCCGCGCCGAGGGCGCGGTCGGGCTGTCGAAGTGGCTGCGCGCCCAGCCGCGACTCCTGGTTACGGACACCACCTTCCGCGACGCCCACCAGTCGCTGCTCGCCACCCGAGTGCGCACCGCCGACATGCTGCGCATCGCCCCCGCGACGGCACACCTCGCAGCGGACCTGTTCAGCGTCGAGATGTGGGGCGGCGCGACCTTCGACGTGGCGTACCGCTTCCTGAAGGAGGACCCCTGGGAGCGGCTGGCGCGCGTGCGCTCGGCGATGCCGAATCTGCTGCTCCAGATGCTCCTGCGCGGGGCCAACGCGGTCGGCTACACGAATTACCCTGACAACGTGATCCGCCGCTTCGTCCGGGAAGCCGCGGCCGCCGGCGTGGACGTCTTCCGCATCTTCGACGCCCTGAATTGGGTGCCGAATATGGAGCTGGCGATGGAAGAGGTCGCCGCCGCCGGGAAGATCGTCGAGGCGTCGCTCTGCTACACCGGCGACCTCTCGGACCCCACCCGGACCAAGTACGACCTCGACTACTACGTGAAGCTGGCGCGGGATCTCGAAGAGCGCGGCGCGCACATCCTCGCGATCAAGGACATGGCGGGCCTGCTCAAGCCGCGGGCCGCGACGATCCTCGTCTCAGCGTTGCGCGACGCGACGGACCTGCCGGTCCACCTCCACACGCACGACACGAGCGGAAACGGCGTGGCGATGCTGCTGGCGGCGACCGCGGCCGGGGCGGATGTCGTCGACCTGGCGCAATCCAGCCTGTCGGGGCTGACGAGCCAGCCCTCCCTCAACGCGCTGTGTGCGGCGCTCGCCGGGGACCCACGCGCCCCGGAGCTCGACACGGGGGCGATGCAGCAGCTCTCCGACTACTGGGAAGGCGTGCGCGCGCTCTACCACACGTTCGAGTCGGGCCTGAAGGCGAGCAGCGCCGAGGTCTATCTGCACGAGATTCCGGGCGGTCAGTACTCGAATCTGCGGCCGCGCGCCGTCCAGCTGGGCCTCGGGGCGCGGTGGGGTGAGATCAAGCAGCGCTATCGCGACGTGAACGCGGCCCTCGGCGATCTCGTGAAGGTCACGCCCACCTCGAAGGTGGTCGCCGACTTTGCGATGTTCCTGGTGCAGAACGAGCTCACCGTCGAGCAGGCCATCGAGCGCGCCGACACCCTGAACTTCCCGCAGTCGGTGGAGGACTTCTTCGCCGGTCACCTCGGCCAGCCGTACGGCGGGTTCCCGAAGCGGTTGCAGACGGCGGTGCTCAAGGGACGGATGCCTCTCGAGGACCGAGCCGGGCTGCACCTCGCCGACCACGACTTCGAGGCCGCCGCGGCGCGCCTCGAAGCGATGCTTGGCCGGGCGCCCACCGGACGCGAGCTCCTCAGCGACGCGCTCTACCCCGCGGTCTTCGCCGACTACGTCGACTTCACGAAGCGGCTGGGCGTCGTCGCGCACATGCCGACGGTCGCGTTCCTGTACGGCCTCGAGGTCGGCGAGCAGATCTGTGTCGAGATCGAGCCCGGAAAGACCCTCGTCGTGAAGCTCATGGCCGTCGGTGGGCTCACCGAAGACGGCCACCGAATGGTCTACTTCGAGCTCAACGGGGCGCCGCGCGAGATCGACGTGCCCGACCTGACCGCCGCCGACCGGGTGAGCGCGCGCCCGAAGGCCGACCCCGGTGACCCCAAGCAGATCGGCGCGAGCATGCCCGGCAAAGTCCTGGCGGTGCACGTTGCCCCCGGAGACGCCGTCGAAGCGGGCCAGCCGCTGGTCGTCGCGGAGGCGATGAAGATGGAGACGGCGGTGGGCGCTCCGGCTGACGGTGTCGTCGACGAAGTGCTGGTGAGCGAGGGCGACTCCGTGCGCGGCGGCGACCTGCTCGTGCGGTTGGTGTGATGCGCGCGCTGGCGCTGCTCTCGTTCGCGACGTTTGCGATCGCGGCAGACCACGCCGATGGGCCGGCGCTGGCCGAGGATCCGGCCGCCGACATCCTCGACATCTACACCTTCGTCTCGCCCAACGACGCGGCGCGCCTCGTGCTGGTGATGACGGTGCACCCGTTCGCGACCGTCACCTCCCGCTTCAGCCCGCGCGTCGACTACATCTTCCACGTCGAGCAGAACACCGGCCTGGGCGACGTCTTCGACTTCCGATGCCGCTTCGACGACCGCGCGTACACGTGCATCGGGCCGGACGGACTCGAGGCGTCCGGCACCCTCGACGCCGAAGCAAGCGACGCGACGTTTCGCGTCTGGGCCGGGTTGGCAGACAACCCGTACTTCTTCGACCGCGAGGCGTTCGCCGCTTCGCGCGCCCGTTTGAGCGGCGAGGCGGCGGACGGGCCGGGGCTGTGCGGCGTGGAGGGCGGCGCAAACGGACGCGACTTCTACGCGGGCACCAACGCGTTGGCGATCGTGCTCGAGTTCCCGAGCGCCCTCGTGAGTGGCGGGGGCGAGACGCCGCAGCTGCTGGTGTGGGGCCGGACGGTGCGCCGATGAGGTGGGTCGCGCTCATGGGTGCTCTAGCGCTCGGATGCTCGGATCCGGCGGGCCAGAGCGCTACGGGTGGTCCGCCCGGTGAGACGCGCGACATCGGGCGCGACCGAGGACCGCTCCCGGTGGAAGACGCGACGGTTTCGGACGTCGGACAAGGCTCGGACGGCGACGCCCTCGATGCAGCCCATGATGCGCGGATCCGCTCGGACGTCCTGCCGCGTGGGTTCTACGACGACGACTTCCCGCCGGGGCCCGTCGACCGCGCGGGGCGCCCGGCGGTGACGTTCGGGGCTCTGAGCGTCGATGAGCTCGACGCATACAACCAGGACCACGCCAACCTCGAGTGGGCCGGGCGCTGGACCGACCGCATCACGGCTGGGCTCACGGTGCTCGATGGGCTGAACGGGCGGGAAGGGGACAGCCTGCTCCCGCCCGGCGGTCTGGCGGTCGTCTTCGTGCGCGAGTATCTGCTGGTCAACGTGTCGAAGCCGTACGCAGCCGAGGGCTTCCTCGACCGCGAGCTGGTCCTCGGCTTCCTGCTCGACGACGCGGAGGCGACGAGCGGCGGGCGCAGCCTCTCGGAGGATGTGACGGACGAGATCCTCGACGTGATGGTCGGCGAGCCGCAGGCCGCTGACAGCTGGGATTGCGTGGACGCCAACGATGTCCCTCTCCGCGACGTGTTCCCGTACGTCGCGCCACCTCACTGATCACCCCGCTCAAACGCCGCTCGGGCCTGGTCCCGGATCGTGAAGCCTCCGGCGTCGTCCGGTGAGGCATCCAGCACGAAGGCCCGGTCCTTCAGCGATGGCTCCGCGGCCATCCGAACGGCGAGGGGCGTGACGACCTTCGCTTCGATCACCCGCTTGAGCGGCCGCGCCCCCTTCTTCGGGTCGTAGCCCAGCTCGGCGAGGCGTTGTCGCGCCGACTCCGTAGCGCGCACCTTCAGCCCTCGGCGTACGAACCCTGCGCGGCGCGACGCCTTGCGTAGCTCCAGGTCCACGATGAGCAGCAGCGCATCCATCTCGAGGTTGGCGAACGGCACCACGTAGTCGATGCGATTGAAGAACTCGGGACGGAAGTGACGTCGCACCGCGCCGTCGAAGTCCGGTACAGGCCCCCTGAAGCCCACGCCGGTACCGCCACCCGCGCCGAGGTTGCTGGTCATCACCACCAGGCTCGAGCGTGCGTCGACGAGTCGACCTTCGGCGTCGGTGAGCCGACCCTCGCCGAGCAGCCCGAGCAGGACGTCGAAGACCTCCGGGTGGGCCTTCTCCACCTCGTCGAAGAGCACGAGAGACAGCGGCTGGCTGCGCAGGCGCACAGCGAGGCTCTGGACGCCGCGGCCCACCGCGAGCAGACGTCGCGCGCTCCCGGGCGCCTGCAGCTCGCTCATGTCGACCCGCACCATCCGCTTCTCGTCGCCGAAGAGGTAGCGAGCGAGCTGCTTGGCGAGCTCCGTCTTGCCGACCCCGGTCGTCCCGGTGAACAGCAAGCTCCCGAGCGGCCGCTCCGGATCGTCGAGGCCCGCCTTGAAACGTGCGAGGACCCCCGCCGCGATGGTGCACGCCGCGTCCTGACCGACGACGCCTTCGCGGAGCCGGCCAGCGATGGTCTCGGCGTCTGCGGGGCGGTCGTCCGCCACCAGCTCCTCGGGCAGGCCGGACCAACGGGCGAAGGCCGCCGACGCGTCCGTCGGATACAGCTCGCCCTTCGCCTTGCCCTCCGCCCCCAACCAGTCGAGAAAAGCGAAGCCCTTGCCTGGGAAGCGCGCGCTTCGGTGGAGCTGGTCGAGGTGCCGCACGAGGCGCCCCGAGGCCTCTTCGTGCAATTGAAATGGCAGCTTGCGGCGCCGCTGGTAATGCCCGAGCAGCGCCGGCATCGCGGCCAGCGGGGTCTCCTCGATCTCGATCGGTTTGAGCAGGCTCGTCAGCCGCGGGGCCAGCTGCCGGCAGCGCACCCACTCGGCGGGGGTGCACTCCGCGACCAGCGCGAACTCCTCCGCTTGCAACCCAGGCAGCAGCATGTCGCCGATGGAGGCTCCGCTGTGCTGGGCCCGTACGATGGGGAGGAGCCGGTCGACGAAGAGCAGGTCGCCGTCCTCGGCGAGCTCGCTGGCGATGTCGAGGACGCGCGCTTGCCACTCACCGATGTAGCGCACTCCCGACAGAATGCGCTCCGCCGACGACGCCCACAGAGTCGGCACCAGGTCGTGGTCACGCGCTCGACGGAGCAGGTGTCGCGCCAGGTTTCTCGCCCAGGTCGTCTTGCCGGTCCCGGGCTCGCCGACGAGGACGACCGAACGCGGTGGGTCGCGCCGGAAGAGCGCGGCGTGGGCCTCGACAGCTTCGATGCCCCCGACGAGCGGCGGCAGCCGATGCCGGCGGGCCATCGCCACCCAGTCCTCGGCCACCGCCTCGAGGGTCGGCGAGTCCGTCGCGTCGGGATCGCGTTCCAGGCCCCGGTCGGCGCCGTCGGGCATCCACTCGACGACGCGCTCGGATCCCTCGCTGCGGAAGTCGTAGATCCAACGCGGATCCTCGCCGAGCAGCGCGGAGGCGACCGCCTGGCCGAGCACCTCCGGGACGAGCTCGAGCGCCTCTGCGACGAGCCACCAATCGTAGCGGGGGAGCATGACGCGGAAGGCGCCGCTCTCCATCTCGCTCCAGGCGTAGGTGAGCCGCAGCGGGATGCACCGCTTGCCGACGACCGCCTGGCCCTCGACGCTCGACTGAGGGTGCACATCGACCTGGACACGCTCGGTCCGAAAACGCTCGATCCACAGGTAGCGCGCGAGGTCGTCCCCCCCGCGGCGCAGCAGCGCGCGCGCCTCTGGCTCGAGGCGTGCGAGGGCGTCGTCGGGGTCGCGGCCGTAGGCGGACGGGGGCGGTCCCTCGAAGCACCGCGCGACGCTGCGCATGAGCATGGCCGTCGCGCGCCCGTCGTGGTGGTCGACGAGGTAGACCCGGAAGCCTGGCGTCATGGCGCCCTCCGGCTCGCCCGCAGAAGCCAGAGCTGTGGCATGATCTCGCCAATGTGCCGCGCGTGGAGCGTCGCCGCGTACCCGGCGCGGTAGTCCTCCACCTCGATCGCCATCGGCGCGCCCTTGTCGTCCGTGACGCGCGCGCTGCGGAAGCGCCGCACCGCGGGCATCAGCTCCGTCGGGTCCTCGGCCGGTTCGCCGGCCTCGAGCGCGCTCAGATAGGCGAGCTCGAGGGCAGCGCGGGCCTCGAGGCGCATCACCGCGTCGTCCTCCGCATCGAAGGGCTCTACGCGCACCGACACGATCTGGGTCTCGTGGCGCGGGGACTGCCAGAGATGGACGCCGGTGTCGTGCTCGAGAAGGTCGCGCACGCCGAGCCCGACGACGTCGAGCAGCACGTGGCGCGCCCGGGGGGCCTCCTTCCGCAGCGCGCCGACGCTGTCGACCCTGACGACGCGGTCCACGAAGTGGCAGGCCGCCCCGACGAAGGTCACACGGCCGCTCACGTACGCCCCGACCAGTCGATGCATCAACCCGCCATCACCGCTGCCGAGCGATTGAAGCTCGATGCGAACGGCGTGGGCAGAAGGGTCGTCGGCGCGCGCGAGCAGTCTGCGCAGCAGGTGGACCTCCGCCAACGTGGCCAGCAGCGCGCGCCGGGTCGGACGCGGCGGGCCCGTCAGCATCTTCGGATCGAACAGGCGCGCGCGGGCGTCGACCTGGGCCAGCTCGTCGGCCACCCGGTCGGGTTCGTCCTCGTCGGCGACGCCGGCCGCCATCTGCGCCTCGACACGGCCGCGGAACGCCGCGAGCTCGTCGCGCATCTCGTCGAGGGCGTGCAGCGGGTCTGCGCGCGCCGTCTCACCGGCGGCAAACGCGGCCAGGTGGCGCGACACGTCGCGTGACAAGCGCTCCAGCGTCTCTCCCTCGACCCCGTCGAGGAACGCCAACGCCTCCGGGAGCGCGGCCTGCAACGCCTCGATGGGCTGGTCGAGATGCGCCTCGAGCGCGAGCGGCGCCTCGAGCGGCTCGGCCTCACGCAGGCGCGACACGCGGGTCTGGAACCGGTCATCACGCACGTAGAGGCGAATCAGGCGGAGCGATGCCTGGGGCTCGCGGGCGATCTCGCCTGCGAGCAAGGCGCCGATCTCGCGCTCCAAATAGCGCTTGAGAGGACGAGCGCCGTCGCGGGCGTCGAAGGCGTGCTCGACAACGCGGTCGAGCACGCTGGAGGTCGGGCGGACGAAGACGTCTCGGTCCACCAGGCCGCGCCGCCGCAGCAAGCTCCACAGCTCTTTGCGCGTGATGGCGCGCGCGGCGTCTCTGGCCAGCGGGCCGAACGGCACGACCCGGTCGATGCGGTTGAAGAGCTCGGGCGCAAAGAAGGCGCGCACGGCCTTCTCGACGTCGAGGCGTGCGCCATCTGGGTCGCGGGAAAAGCCGGACGCGGGCCGGTGGCGCGCGCCGAGGTTGGAGGTCATCACTACGACGGTCTGAGTGAAATCTGCGGTGCGACCCGCGGCGTCGGTGAGGCGGCCCTCGTCGAAGACCTGCAGCAGCAGGTTCAACACCGCGCGGTGCGCCTTCTCGATCTCGTCGAGCAGGAGGACGGCGAAGGGCTGGGCGCGGACCCGACTGACGAGCAGCCCCTCCGGTCGGTGCCGGTCACCCACGAGCCGCGCCGGGCCGTCTGGCCCGTTGAACTCGCTCATGTCGAAGCGCAGCAGCCGTGACGAGTCACCGAACAGACGGACGGCGAGGAGGCGGGCGAGCTCCGTCTTCCCGGTCCCGGTCGGCCCGGTGAAGAGGTAGACGGCGTACGGGCGACTGGGGTCTGTGAGACCTGCCCGGACACGCATCACGAGATCCACCGCGGCCTCGATCGCCTCCGGCTGGCCCATCACCCGCTGCCTCAAGGCGCGCCGCTCGGTCGCCTCGGTGACCGCGCGGCGCGGCTCGAGCAGCTCGCGCGGCAGCCCGGTGAGCGCCGAGAGCGCCCGCGCCACCTCGTCGTCGTTCACGTGTCCACGGACGTCACGGAACGCGGCGAGCAGCTCGACCACGCGTCCGGGGCGGGCCCGGGCGCTGAGCAGGCGGTCCCCGAGCGAGAGCAGTCGACTGTGCACGCCGACGCCGAAGGTCTGTCCGTCGCGCTCGAGCTGCCGGATGGCGTGGAGGAGCATCCGCCGAGTGTCCTCGAGGTCCGCGTCGGGGACGTGGAGCACCTCGAAGAGGCCCGCGAAGGCCGGGGCCTCGTCCTGGAGGCGGTCCCACTGCTCGGGGGTCGCCTCGCCCACCATCACCACCTCGCCCTTGGCGAGCGGGATGCGGAAGAAGTCGGCCAGGCTTCGGGTGCTCTCTCGAGACTGGCCCACGCGCCCCCAGGTGTGCAGATCCTCGACGACGAGCACGATGCGAGCGCCGCGGACCTGGCCGAGCAGGTCGCCCGCCCGTCCCTCCCACTCACCGACGTGGGTCTGGCCGGCGATGAGGCGCTGCCCGCTCAGCGACCAGAAGTGGTGGACCCGGTCGAGGTTGGCGTGGCTCGGGTAGTCGTCGGCGTCGAGGCGGTCGAGCATCGCGCGTGCGAGCAGCGTGGTTCGGCCCGACCCTGGGCGTCCGACGAGGACCGTCGGGCGGGGCGGGTCGGACGCCAGCAGGCTCTGCAACCGGCTGCGCATGGGCTCCCGCGGCAGGCCGGGCGGGAGCCGGTCCTCCACCGCGCGCAGCGTGAGGTCGACGCCGACCGCGTCCAGCACGTTCTCGGGTTCGCGGCGCGCTCGCTCCTTGTCCGCGTCGATGCGGTCGATCGGCGAGAGCGGGCGCAGGTCGAGATGCACGATCTGCAGCTCGTCGCGCCCGGTGATCGGCAGGTCCTCGAGGGTCTCCGTGTCGAGATCCGCCCACTGCTTCCTGAACCAGCCGGAGGCCTGCAGCTCGAGGGGCGCCCCCTCGTCCACGGCGAACCACTCGTCCTGGCGGTCGGGGTGGTAGCCGATGCGCAGCCGGCGCCCACCACCTGCGTCGTGGGTCTCGAGCACCAGCGGATAACGGCCGGCCACCTTCCTGCGCGCACTCCCGCGAAGAGTCAGCTCGAGGTGAACCCGGCACAGCTCGAGCCCACGCTGGTACCTCAGAGCCGAGAACGCCTCGGGCTCGGCCTTTGCCAGCTTCTGCCGCAGCTCCGCGGCGATCCGTTCACGCAGGCGGGCCGGGCCTCGCCCGGTGCGGTCGACGCTGAAGGGACCCAGGCCCAGCGTGACCCAGCGGAGCCGTCGGCGCTCGCGCCGCTCGTAGATGGCGAGGGTCACCTGCATCAGGGCTCGGCCTTCGGGCGCCAGGCCGGCTCATACCAGTCGAGCACGTCGTCCTCGCCCCAGAGATCCTCGAACGCGATGGTCTCGTAGCCCGTCCAATACGCTTTCGCGGACATCTGAACGGGGTCGCAGTCGAGGTAGATCGTGTCGGCGCGCACGTCGACGAGGCGCTCGTAGTCCTGCTTGAGCTGCACCTCAATCTCCGCGGGAGAGAGAGGGGCGAGCGCCACGTCGGCCCAGGCGTCGTCGGGCAGGGCCTGTCCACCGAGCGAGACCAGCCGAACGTAGAGGTGCGCCTCCTCTCCGTGACGGCGTTTCCAGCACACGACGCCCTCCTCGAGGCCGAGCAAAGCCCCGGCGTACGGGCCTTTGACGTGGAGGAGCAGCGCGTGAAAGCGCCGATTGGTCTCGTTCAGCGCCGCGCGGACCTCTGCGCCCGCGCGCGGCGGTCCCCAGCGGCGCCCGGCCGGCCACGCGTCCTGCGTGCCGCGCAGGCTGCCCTCGAAGTGGACCCAGAGCGTCCAGCCTCGAGCGCGCAACGTGTCGAGCAGGGTGGGAAGCCATACGTCGAGGGCGCGGTGGGCGTCGAGCTCCTGTACGAGGAGCCACGCGCCATCCCGCCCGGGCAGGTTGGCGAGCGCGAGCTGCACGTGGATCCGCGCCCAATCGCGGTACACCCGGGTCGCCTCGTCCCGCAGCTCCGGCACCTCTTCGCCTTCGAGCATCGCGTGCAAAGCGAGCTCCTCGGCGTCCTGCAGCGCCGCAAGCGCTTCCGACGATTCGCTCCACAGACCCTCGAGCTCGCGCAACTGTTGGAGCAAGCCATCCACGCCGGGGTCAGCGCGCAACATGTGCCGCGTCAGCTCGAGCGACTCGTGGGCGCCGCTCAGGATGCCGCGGAACATCTCGCGGGCGACGAGGCGGCGCATGCCCGCGATGGCGCTCGCGTCGGTGATCGGTCGCCTCTGCGCGCCGCGACGACCCGTCTTCACGTCGAACACGAGCGCTCCGGCGACGTGTCGCTCGTCCGCGGGCGTCTGCGCCTCGTCGGCCAGACGCACCGTGATCTCGGCGCCCTCCCGGCCGCTGGTCAGACCGCTGAGGGCCCGCGCGACAGGGGCGACCAGCGCATCCTCGAGGTGCCGGCGGAGCGCCCGGGCGCCGTAGGCCGGATGATGTCCACCGGCGGCGAGGGCCGCGGCTGCGGCGTCCGTCACCTCGAGGCGCACGCCCGCCTCCACCAGGCCGCGTCGGGCGCGGAGACGGCCGAGCGCCATCGCCGTGATGGTCCCGACCTGCTCTGCGTCGAGCGCCTCGAACGGAACGATGGCGTCCAGGCGGTTCGTGAATTCAGGTCGGAAATGGCGTTGAACGACAGACCGATAGTGCGCGGATTCGTCCACGGCGGCCGGGTCGAGGCCGATGGCCCCGCTCAGGTGCGTGGCCCCGAGGTTGCTGGTCATCACGAGCAGCGTGTTCCGAAAGTACGCGGTCTGCCCGCGCGCGTCGGTGAGCCGCCCCTCGCCGGCGACCTGGAGCAGCAGGTCGAAGACCGCGGCGTCGGCTTTCTCTATCTCGTCGAGCAGCACCACCCCGAATGGCTGGCGACGGACGCGTCGGGTCAGCAGGCCTTCGTCTCGGTCCGTGCCGCGAATGAGTCGCTCGGCCGCGTGGGGGTCGGCGTACTCGGACATGTCGAAGCGCACGAGGCGGGCGGGATCGCCGAAGAGCCAGGTCGCGAGAGCGCGCGCGAGTTCGGTCTTCCCGACGCCCGTCGGCCCGACGAAGAGGAGCGTGGCGAGGGGCTTGTCCGCGGGCTGCAGGCCCGCTTTCACGGTGCACAGGACGTCGACGACGTGGCGGACGGCCTCGTCCTGACCGACGAGCTGACGACGCAGCGCCCGGGTCAGCGTCTCTGTGCGCAGGGCGCGGTCGTGCTGGAGCAGCACCTCGGGCAACCCCGTGCGACGGGCGAACGCTGCGTGCACCGCCGCTTCGTTCACCGGCGTGGGCCGGCCACGCGCGTCGCGGTCGTGGGTGTGAAGGGCGAGCACCTCATCCGCGAGACGAACGGCCTTCCCTGGGAAGGCCTCGTACGGGAGGTACCGCTCGCACAGCGCGACGACCGCATCGAGACCATCGTCCGCCAGGTGCGGTGCGTCCGGGTCGCGCCGAGCGCGAAGCGCGGCGCTCGTGTCTTCAGCGGAGAGCGGCTCGAGCTGGACGCGGTTGAGGCATCCGAAGAAGCCGACGTGGCGGTTGCGCAGGCGCTCGGCGGCCTCGGTCTCGAGCTCGCCGACGAGGCGGACGCGGCGCTCGACGAGGAACGGCTTGAGGGCTGCGGCGGGATCGAAGGTGCCGGACCCACCGTCGCTGAGCAGGTCGGCCAGGTTCGGAAAGTAGAGGACAGCGTCGAGCCGGGCCGCGGCTCGAGCCACCGTGCGCAGCCGCTCCTGCCACTCACCGTAGCCCTGCGCGCCTGCGACGAGTCGAGCGCCGCTGGTCGCGAAGACGAGCGGGCGGGGGTCGGCCCTGCGAATCCAATCCTGGAGCAGCGCGGTCTTGCCCACCCCGGAGGCGCCGACGAGCAAGACCGACAATCGGGTGTCTCCATCGAGCAGGCCGGCGAGCGTTCGTGCGGCGTCGTCTCTCCCGGCGAGGGGCCGAGCGTCGCGGGCCGAGACCAGGTCACCGACGCTCTCCAGCGTCTGCCGGGCGCGCGTTCGCTCCAGCTCGTCCGCGCGGTCGCCGCGCTCGTGGTGCAGCGAGACCTCGATCGGAGCGAGCTCGTAGATCCGTGGAGGGAGCAGGTCGAGGAAGGACCGACCGCCGAGACCGTACGCGGCGACGACGCGTTGAGCCTCGTCTGCCACGGCGCCGGCCAGGTCGTCGCGGGCGTCGATGTGGAAGGTGTGGTCGAGCGCAGGCAGCACCACCCAGCGCGCCCGCCCGTGCGGGATGACGACGCACGCGAGGCGGACGGCGACTGGCAAGGGGTCGCGCCCCGGCGGCGTGAGCGGCACGTCGACCTCGACGAGCTCGGTCTGCTCCGGGAACGCATAGCGCGCGAGCAGATGCGGTGGAGCGTCTGCGAGATGACTCTCGAGGAAGGTCTGAAGCTCCGCCAGCCCGGCCTCGGGGTCCCCAACCACCGCGTGGCGAGGCTCGGCGAGGGGCGCGGTGAGGGTCGTCCCGTCGTGAAAGACCCGGCGGAGAATCAGCGTGCTGAGCTCCAGGGCGGCGCCGCTCACTTCACCGACGGGAGCCGCTCAGAGATGGCTCGCATCACGTTCGCCCACTTCAGGAGGCGCGCGCTCAGGAACGGCTTTCCGGTGTTCATGAACCCGACGCTGGCGTCCCGTTGGGGGTCCGCCCAGCAGACGACGTTCGTGAATCCGAGGTGGCCGTACGCCTGCTCGGTGTTGAAGCCGAACAGCAGCGAGTGACGCCCGCCCAGCATGAAGCCCATCCCGTACCTGATCGGCAGCATCAGCACGGTGTCGAGTTCGAAGTAGCTCTGCTCGGCCACCGCCCGGTGCACCGTGCGGCGGTCGAAGACGCGCACCCCGTCGTACTCGCCGTGCCGCAGCAGGCACTCGAAGAAGCGGCTCGTCTCCTCGGCGGTCGCGACGATGTTGCCCGAGGGCACGATCGCCGTGAGATAGCGCGGGTCGTTCGACGAGCGCACGGCCTCCTCGAGGGTGACGCCCAGCGAGCGCTTCAGCAGCGCGCCATGAGGCCCGATCGCCCGCGGCCCGGTGATGGCGTGCTCGGCCACGCGGCCGGCGTTCTCGGGTGACACGCCGTAGTCGAACCACTTCATTTTCAAGGGCTTGCGGATGCGTTCATCGAGGACTTGGCGAATACCCTTCCCGGTGACTCGCTCGATGACGAGCTGGAGGATATAGCCGCCCGTCAGCGCGTGGTAGGCGAGGCGCCGGCCGGCGATGGACCGGGGCTTTGCCTCGCAGAGCAGACGCTGAATCTCCGTGGGGCTCGCGAGCAGATCGAGGTCGACATTCTCCGCCGGCACGATCGGTAGACCGGCCGTGTGGGTGAGGACATGGCGCAGTGTGATGCGCTCTTTGCCGTTCTGACCGAACTCCGGCACGTACTCGACCACGCGGTCGTCGAGGTGCAGCAGGCCTTCGTCGTCGAGGGCGTGCACGAGCATCGCGGTGGCGACCTTCGAGGCGCTGAAGAGGCTGAACGGCGTGTCGGGGGTGGCAGGGTCGCGCGGGGCCTGAGGCGGATCATCCGGTGCGTTGCCGCGCTCGTGCCCGATCGCGCGGTCGAGCACGATATGACCACCGACCCGGAGGCACATCGCGAGCGCAGGGTGCAGGGCAGTCTCGTACGTCGCGACGACCGTGGCCCAGATCGCTTCGACGTCCTCTTGGGCCAGCCCGGCGGCGGCGGCGGGCACCTCTCGATCGCTCCGCGTCGTGACCTCACAGGCCGGGTAGACCCGGCAGAGGCGGCGCGCGCGGCGTGTGCGGTCCCCGATCCATCCCAGCATCGCGGCGATGGTAGTAGAGTCCGGCCCCGTGGAGCAGATCGATCTCATCAATGCGGCCGAGCCGCTGCGTCGAGCGGACGCCCTGGTGCAGCTGCGAGCCCTCGAGGGCGCCGACTTGCGGCCGCTCGCCGATGCCTACGAGCTGACCGTCTGGCGCGATGGGAAGCGCAACAAGGGCTGGGCCGGCCAGGTGGTCGAGCGCTTCCTCGGGCAGCGCCCCAACGCCCGTCATGGTGCGGACTTCGGCGATTGGGAGCTGAAGGTGGTCCCGCTCGCCTTTGCCGGCGACGGCGTGTGGCGGCTGAAGGAGACGATGGCGATCACGATGATCACGCCGGCCGATCTGGAAGCGAACGACTTCGCCGACAGCCACCTGCTGGAGAAGCTGCAGCGAATCGTGGTGGTCGCGCGCACATTCGAGGGCGCGGAGGAGGCGCACTCGACGGTGCTGCGGTCGGCGGCGTTCGATCTCGACGACCCGGACGTCTACGCAGCGGTCGAGGAGGACTACGAGGAGGTGCGCTGGGTGGTGCGTTCGGAAGGCGTCTACGCGCTCACCGGCCACATCGGGCGCCTGGTTCAGCCACGACCCAAGGGCGGGAAGGGGACCGACCGAATGGGCTTCTACGCCCGGAAGGTCTTCGTGGCGCGGATGTTGGGCCTGTGACGAAGACGCCGGTCACCCTGCTCACGGGCTTCCTCGGCGCCGGGAAGACGACGCTGCTGCGGCGGATCCTGCGCGAGCACGGTGGAGACCGCACGGTCGTGATCGAGAACGAGTACGGGGCCGCCAACATCGACAGCGAGTTCCTCGAAGAGATCGCGCCGGGGATGGTGCGCACGGTGAACGGCTGCATCTGCTGCGTGGTCGCCGTCGACCTCGCCCACACCTTCGAAGCGCTGCTCGACGCGCGCGAAGCGGGAACGGTGGCGTTCGACCGGGTGTTGCTCGAGACCACGGGGATGGCCGAGCCCGGCACGCTCGCCGAGACGTTCTTCCGGGACGACCGCGTGAGCGAGGCGTTCGATTTGGACGCCATCGTGACCGTTGTCGACGCCCGGCGGGTCCGAATCGACGTCGACAACAGCCCCGTGGCCCAGGCGCAGCTGGCGATGGCGGACGTCCTGCTCGTCAACAAGCTCGACCTGGTCGACGAGGCCGCGACAGAGGCGGTTTGCGCCCTGGTCTCGAGCGCCAACCCGCTCGCGGTGCAACACCGAACCGTGCACGCCGACGTCCCCGCCTCGGCGGTCCTCGATCTAGGCGCCTTCGAGGCGACCCGGCTCCCACGGCACGGGCACCACACGCACGACGAGTTCACGAGCCTGTATCTCGAAGACGAGGGCCCACACGACATCCGGCGCATCCGCGCGTGGCTGCGACGGCTGGCGTACGAGCGGGCGGACGACTTGTACCGCTACAAGGGCATCGTCTCGGCCGCGGGCAAGGCGCGGCGCGTCACCGTCCAGGGCGTGCACGACCTCTTCGGCCTCGAGGAGCAGCGTGCGTGGGGCACCGACGAGGCGAGGTCGACGCGCCTCGTCTTCATCGGCCGCGACCTCGACGAGGCGACGCTTCGCGCCGGCCTGGAGGAGACGCGCGCAAAACGCCGCTGATCCGAACGACGACACCTTATGGGGGGCCCCGGGCGCCCTCCTGCCACAGCAATTCGAGGGCGGACACGTCTCACCGTTATCACGGTCCTGATCTGGCGCGAACGAGTCCGTTATCATCCGCGCGTGCACCGAACCGCGCTCCTCATCTCACTGCTGTTGTTCGCTTGTGACGACGACACGCAGCCGCCTGTGACGCCGCCAGACGCTGCGCCGCCGTCTGACATGGTCGTCGCCGAAGACATGAGCGCGGACGCCATCGCGCCGGACGCCTCCGTGGACGTGGGCATGCCGGACGCGCGCCCGCCCGATGTCCAGCCACCGGATATGGGGCCGCCGCCCTCGCCGATCGTGATCTCCGAAGTGATGGCCAAGAACGACGGCGCGTGGGTCGACGAGGTCGGGGAGACGGACGACTGGATCGAGATCCACAACCGCAGCGACGAGGGGGTGAGCCTCGCCGGGTGGCGCATTGGCGATGACCCGGAGCAATTGCACCCGGTCCCGGCGTTCAACACGCTGCACGAGAATCACACCCTCCAACCGGGGGGCTACGCGATCCTCTGGGCGGACAACCAGCTCGAGCAAGGGCCGACCCACCTTCCTTTCAAAGTCTCCTCGAGCGGCGAGACGCTGTACCTGGTGGCGCCGGGGCGCGTCGCGGCGGACACCGTCGAGGTGGGGCCGTCGCAACCGAACGACGTCTGGGCCCGCTTCGGCGACGAGTGGTCGCGCTGCCAATACGCCACGCCAAGGCGCGCGAACGGCGACACCTGCGGGCCGCCGCCTCCTCCGGAGGTCCCCGAGGAGGTCGTCTTCGAGGAGTACATCTGGTCGGACCCGTGGCCCTTCCCACCGACGCCACTCGCCGTCACGGAGGTCGCCCTGCGACCCGCCGCGTTCATCGAGGTGCTCAACACCGGCGCCGAAGAGCTCGAGCTGCGCGAATTCCAGCTGCGGCTGTCCGCGCACCGACCGGGCGAGCGCTGGCCCATGCGTGACGCGGGCGTCCTCTTCGACTGGCCGGTGGAGCGACTCGCGCCTGGGGCGCGCGCCGTCGTCGAGGTGATGGCAGCTCACGTCGTCGAGCTCGCCGACAACGAGTACGAGGGCGTGCTCTCGCTGTGGGCTGAGGGCCGCAACTTCCCGGTCGAGCGGATCGACTTCATGGCGTGGCCTCGCGACGCTGCCCTGACGCGGCAGCCCGACGCCAGCGGACGCCACCGCTTCTGCGCCGAGCTCACGCGCGGCTCGGCGAATGACGCGTGCGCGCCGCTCGCGACGCGCACGATCGGAAACCGTCTGCGGCATCTGCGTACGCCCGGCGACTTCAATGCGCTGGCCGAGGGTGGGACCGCGGTGGGTATCGCGTCGGTGAAGTGGGTGATGGATCTCGAGGCCGGCGGCGTGGTGCACCTGCTGTCGACCGACTGGGATCTGCACTACACCTTCGTGCGCGAGAACATCGACGGCGAGCCGCACCTGGACCGGTGCGATGCCAACGAGAACCAGGTCTTTGTCGCCGGTTGGCGCGCCTTCAGCGAGATCAACTACGTCGAAGTCGAAGGGCGCCGGTACCTGCTGGGCACGCTCGTGCATCACGGCGGCTCGGATCTGCGGACTGTCGAGTACACCGGCGGCGACCGGATCATCGCGACCCAGATGCGCCGCGGCTTCTTCGGGGTCGGCGCGCACCTGCAGACGCCACAACGCTGGTTCATCCGCGCGCAGAGTCCGCGGCAGATCGGCGAGCTGGAGGAGATCGACGGAGAGGCGCCGATGGTCGGCCCGGGTGCGCCGTTCCGCGGCGTGACCTACCAGGCGCTCACCGCGACGGTCGGCTACGGGGTGCTCACCTTCGTGCCGGGAGACGCGCTCGAGACCACACCGCTCGGGCCGCAGGTCATCGTCGTCACCGACCAGGTGCCCAACGACATCGCGCTGACGGCCGGGCTCATCACAGAGGCGTTCCAGACGCCGCTCGCTCACGTCAACCTGCTGAGCCGCAACCGCAACACGCCGAACATGGCGCTCGTGAACGCCCGACAGGATCCGCGCGTGGCCCCATTCCTCGGTGAGCTCGTGCGGCTGGAGGTCGCCGGCGCGAGCTTCGAGATCACCGCGGCGCGCCCGGCCGAGGCCGAGGCCTTCTGGGAGAGCCGCAGGCCCGATGGAGACCCGGCCCAGCCGCGCCTCGACGTCGAGGTTCGTGGGGTCCAGCCCCTCGCGGAGCACAATATCGACAGCTTGCCCGCCATCGGTGCCAAGGCTGCGCAGCTGGCGGAGCTGGCGCGCGTGGAGTCCGACCGGGAAGGGTGCGAGGGCTCGGTGCTGACCCCACTCGCGCCGATGGCGATCCCGCTGGCGCACTCCCTCGACCACTACCGGCTGAGCGGAGCGTTCGACTTGCTCGATACGTTGCGCGCGGATCCCGACTTCCGGACCAACCCACGCGCTCGCGCCGAAGGCCTCGCCCAAGTGCGAGAGCGGGTGATGGCGCACCCGGTCGAGGCGGCGCTGCTCGCCGAGGTCGAGGCCTACGTCATGGCGAACTACGGAGAAGCGCGCACGCGGTTCCGGAGCAGCAGCAATACCGAGGATCTGCCAGGCTTCAGCGGCGCGGGCCTGTACACCTCGAGCAGCGGACAGATCGGGGACGAGTCGCGCCGAATCGATGACGCGATCCGGACCGTGTGGGCGAGTCTCTGGCTGGCACGCGGCTACGACGAGCGCGACTACCACAACATCGCCCAGGACGGCGTGGCGATGGGCGTGCTCGTCCACCCGGCGTTCCTGTCGGAGCGCGCCAACGGAGTCGGGATCAGCCGCAACGTGCTCCAGCCGATCCGCGAGCAGTACTACCTCAACATTCAGATCGGCGAGGCGTCGGTGACCAACCCCGCGCCGGGCGTGGGGACCGAACAGGTCCTCTACGACTTCCGTCGTCAGCCGCGTCTGCGCTACCTCGCGCGCAGCACGCTGACCGAAGGCGGCCCGGTGTTCTCGAGCGAGGAAATCGTCGAAGTCGCGTGCACGCTGAGAGAGATCAACGACCACTTCCGGCCGTTGATCGACCCGGGCCGCGACAACCGTTGGTTTGCGATGGACATCGAATTCAAGTTGCTGGGAGAGGGCCGCGACCTGCTCGTGAAGCAGGCGCGGCCCTACTCGTTCGGCGCCGCGGCGGTGCCAGATGACTGCCGCGAACTATGAGGTAGGTCTCTAACTGGTGGGACGGGCCGTTGCCGGCCCGGGGCGCCCTACCAGATCTCGAAGCCGAGCCAACCCGAATCGGGGTCGTTGCCCTTGACGTCGAGGCCAGCCTGGATTTCCCACTCGTGGCTCATGATCTCGCCGTTGTACGTGGGGTTGCAGTCGTCCTCGTCCAGCGTGATCTCGGCGGTCCACTCGTAGGTCTCGCCGTTCTTCATCTCCTGCGGACCCTCGACGTCGAAACGGGCGGTGTACACCTCCATCTCGCCGACGATCTCCTTGGAGATGCGCCCGTTGTCGTCGGTCGCGTGCGTGGACTCCGAGGAGCGCACGAGCACGTAGACCGCCGTCGGGCTGGCATCGGCCTTGGCCTGGGCCGTGATGTGCACGGCGAAAGGCTTGCCGATCTCGAGATCGTCACCGTCAATCGACAGCGTGACCTTCGCGCTGCCACCGGTGACCGCGTTCTTCATCGACTTGAGCTTGTCGAAGAAACCCATGGAATCCCTCCCTGTTTTTGAGTGTTGCGACCACGCAATATAGAGATGAAGCGTTCAGATCGGAAGGGGTCAATTTGGACTACGCCAATGACCTCCACCTGGAGTTCGTACGCACACCACGTCACCAGGACGCGCGCGCAGGGTCACTTTGCCCGGAAGGGGAGTCTCGGCGGTGCCCTCTCGACGGAGCGTGTTGCGGCCGGAGAGGCCCGCGGGCGCTCCGTGTGAGCCCGGCGGAGGGATGCTCCGCCGCTCCGTCATCAGGGTCACGACGGCCGGTTCGAGGAAGCGGTAGCGACGTTCGATGCCCGCGCCGCCTCGAACTACACCGTCAGGCACCGGCGCGCGATCGATGACCGAGTAGCGGTCGATTCGGACCGGGAAGGCGCGCTCGAGCGCCTCGACCGGCGTGTTGAGCGTGTTGGTCATGTGCGTGTGGATCGCGTCCGCACCCACCCCTTCTGGCCCCCCACCAGCGCCACCCGCAAGCGTCTCGTAGTGGACGAGCATCTGCGCTCCATCTATCCCAAACAGCACGTTATTCATCGAACCAGATGATGCTGCCGGGATGCGATCGGGCGCGCATTGGGCGAGGACGGCGAACAGGACGTCGACAAGCCTTTGCGAGGTCTCGACGTTCCCGGCCGAGACGGCGGCGGGCGGTAGCGCGTCGATCACCGAGCCCGGCCGCGTCCGCACGTCGATCGCGCGCATCAAGCCAGCGTTCGCGGGCAGCGTGTCACCCGCGAGACAGCGGAATGCATAAAAGACGGTGGAGACCGCAATGGCGCGAACCGCGTTCATCGGGCCATCGACCTGGTCGGGGGCCGCCGAAAAATCGACGACCGCTCGGTCGCCCTTCACCGACAGCGTCGCAGGAATCGGGACGGCCTCGTCCGTGAACCCGTCGTCGTCCAGCCGGTCGGTGGCGCTCCAGGTGCCATCCGGGAGGTCGCGGAGCACCGCCCGCATCCGCCGCTCCGCGTAGTCGAGCAGCGCCCCGTTCAGGCCATCCACGGTTTCGCGGCCCTGCTCGGCGACCCAGGCCACGAGGCGCTCGACGCCCAGGCGGTTGGCCGCTTCCTGGGCGCGCAGGTCCCCCGCGCGCTCTTCGGGCATCCGCGAGGCCTCGGCGAAGCGGACTCGAAGCGCGTCGTCGAGCACGACCGGCGGGATGCGCAGACCCTCGTCGTCGATGGTGAGGCGCCTGGCGGTGCCATCTGCGTGGCGCGGCGCCGGCAGGCTGCCAGGTGCGATGCCGCCCACGTCCGCGTGGTGTGCTCGATTGGCCACGTAGAAGGCCGGTCGGTCCACGCCGGGCAGGAAGACCGGAGTCACCAGCGTCACGTCCGGGAGGTGGGTGCCCCCCGCGAACGGGTCGTTGAGCAGCACCTGCACGCCCGGCTTCATCGGGACCGTCGCGATCGCGGCCTCGACGCTGAGGGGCGTGCTCCCCAGATGGACGGGGATGTGCGCCGCGTGCACCAGCATCCGGCCGCCTGCGTCGAAGACTGCGCACGAGTAGTCGCGCCGCTCCTTGATATTCGCCGAGAAGGCCGCCCGCATGAGGGTGGCGCCCATCTCCTCGGCGACCGCGGCCAGGCGCTGCCTGTGCACCTCGAGCGCGAGCGACATCTGTCCCGGCGGAGACGCTCGCGGCGACGCGGTTCGGGTGCACAGAAGGTCACCGGAGGGCAGGCTGCGCGCCGCCCACCCGGTGGGGAGCCAGAGCGTCGCGCCGTAGCGGGCGACCGCGCAGGGGCCGCTCCAGAGGCGCTCCGGCACAAGCTCGGAGGGCGGCGGCGGCGCCTCGCGGGTCCGCCAGTAGACACGGATCGCGACGAGCTCGACGGCGCGTTTCGCGGGCAGCGCATATCCGTAGCGGTCCTGATGCAAAGCGTCGAACGCCGCACGTAGCCGGGCCGACTCCGCCGCGGCTTCCAAGGGCACCGCGAGCGTGTAGGTCTGGCCGGCGTAGCGGCAGTCCGCGAAGACCTGGGCGGTTCCTCCCTCGGGCAGACGCGACCGGGCGCGCTCGACCAGCTCGGCCCGCCAGGTGCGGAGTCGCTCGGAGGTCCACGACGCATCGGTCTCGAAGACGCTGCGCGTCACCCCGACTTCGCGCGGCGCGTCCAGGATGCCCTCCGCCGAGAGCACGCCGGGCCCGACCGGGAAGAGCACGTCGCGGCACCCGAGCTCGTCCGCCAGTCGGCACGCGTGCAGCCCGCCCGCCCCACCGAAGGCCACGAGCGTGAGGCCGCGTGGGTCGATGCCGCGCTCCATCGACACCCGTTTGCAAGCGCGCGCCATATTCGCCTCGGCGACAGCGAGGATGGCGCGCGCGGTGTCTTCGAGGTCGGCGCCGAGGCGGGCCGCGAGCCGAGATACCGCGCTTCGAGCGGCTTCGACGTTCAGGGCGAACTCGCCCCCGAGCAGCGCCTCGAGGCGACCGAGCACTACGTGGGCATCCGTCACGGTCGCCTCCGCGTTCGGTCCTGCGCGGCCGTAGCAAGCCGGCCCAGGCTCCGCTCCGGCGGATCGAGGGCCCACTCGGAGCGCACCACCGTCGTCCACATGCGCGATCGAGCCGCCGCCGGCGCCGACGGTCTCGATCGGGAGGAGCGGCACGCGCAGCGGGTGGTCGGCGAGGTGCCCGTCGTCCTCCGGGGCGAGATGCCCGCGGACCACCGAGACGTCGGTCGAGGTCCCGCCCATGTCGAGGGTGAGCAGCGCGTCGCGGCCGCAGCGCCGCCCGACCGTCCAGGCGCCCCGCACGCCTCCGGCGGGCCCCGACAACACCGTGTGGACGGGCTCGCGGGCCGCCTCCTCCGCGGTGAGCCGCCCCCCTGCGGAGCCCATGACCGTGAGCTGCGCGGGTGCGAGGGCCTGCCTCAGCCGCGCCACGTAGGTCGTCATGACCGGCGCGAGGGCGGCGTTCACGGCGACAGTCGACGTGCGCTCGTACTCGCGCTCGACGGGGCAGAGGGCGTGAGAGGTCGTCACCGGGATGGTCGGAAACGCGGCCCTGAGGGCGCCCGCGACCCGGCGTTCGTCTGCGCCGTCGACGTACGCGTGCAGCAGGCTGACGGCGAAGGACTGGGCGGATTCCAACGTCTCCCGGTGCGCCTCCAGCCAGGCCGCGACGTCCTCGAGGGGCGTCTCCACCCCACCATTCGGGCCCCGACGACCGCGGATTCCGACCACGAACGCGCGCGGCACGATGGGCGGGGGGACGGTCGGATGCAGCGCGTACAAGTTCGGGCGCGCCTGTCGCCGGAGGCGGAGCACGTCCTCGAAGCCGACGTTCGTGACCAGGACGACGTGCGCACCGTTCCGCTCGAGCAAGGCGTTGGTAGCGACCGTCGTCCCGTGGCGCACATCGGCGACCGATACACCCATCGCCGCCAGCCCCTCGGTGACGGCGCGCCCGGGGTCGTCGGGCGTGGACGGCACCTTCAGACGCCGCACCACGCCGTCGTCGTCACGCGCCACGAGGTCGGTGAACGTGCCTCCGGTGTCGACCGCGACGGTGAGCGCGCGCACGCCCCATGCTCGGAGCCGTACGGTTTCTTCGCAACACGCTTCGCGGCCGACCGAAGTTCCTCATGGGGGCCCCGGTCGTCACCAGCTGTGTGTGATCTCGGCTTCGAGTACGGTGCGGGCATGCGACGCCTCTGCCTCTTCCTCGCGCTCTTCGGGTGCGACGACGACCACTCGACGACCGAGGACGCCGGCGTGCCGGACCTCGCGGTCGCGGTCGAAGCGGGTCCGACGGACGGCGCCTTCCCGGACGCCGACATGGCACCTGGCGACAGTGGCGGCGGTGAACCGGAGGACATGGGCGGACCTGCGGACGTCGAGCCGTCCACCCCCGACCTCGCCCCGGCCGACGTCGGTGTGGCGGCGGAGGGCTGGTCACCCGCGCCGCCGGTCGAGGCGGGCCCGATCCAGGAGGTCGCGGTGGTCGCGGTCGGCACCCGCATCTACGTGCTCGGCGGCTTCAACGACGTCGCGCAGGTCACCGCTACCGTCAGCGTCTACAACACGAGCACAGGCCGCTGGAGCCGCGGCGCCGACCTGCCTGCGCGCATGCATCACGCGAACGCGGCCGCCGTTGATGGGCGCATCTACGTGCTCGGCTTCCTGACGGGCTTCGACTTCGTCGAGGACGGGCGCGGGTTCGTCTACGACCCGGCCTCCGACTCGTGGAGCGACGGGCCGCAGATGCCAGCGGGTACCCAGCGCGGCGCGTCGGGCGTGGCCGTCGTCGGATCACGCATCTACCTGCTCGGCGGGCTCGCCGGGCGCCGCGCAGTCGAGCGCTGCAACGGCTACGACGTCGAGTCCGGCGAGTGGTTCGACGTGCCCCCGCTCCCCCGCATTGCCGACCACATGGCTGCCGGTGGCGTGGCCGGGCGCGTGGTCGTCGCCGGCGGGCGCACCGGCGCCATCGAGGGTCACACGAGCGAGACCCACATCTACGTGCCGGGCGACGCGGAGTGGACCGCGGGGGCGCCGATGCCCACCGCGCGCGGCGGCGTGGCGGCGGCCGTCGAGGGTGGCCGGCTCTACGTCATGGGCGGCGAGGGCAACCCAGCTGACGGCACGATGGGCGTGTTCCCGAATGTGGAGGCCTACGACGTCGAGGGCGACGAGTGGTTCGAGCTGGACCCCATGCCGACGCCTCGCCACGGCACCGGGGCGGCCGCGGTGGACGGCGTGATCTACGTCCCCGGCGGTGCAACGCGGCAGGCCTTCGGGGCGGTCGACGACCACGAGCGTCTCCGCCCCTGACGCCCTGCGGCGTCCGGGGCCCTGACGCAAGGCGGCGTCCGCCGCCTTGCGTCTTCCCCATCGCCGGTGGTACCGAACGCGGCTTCGCTGGAGGTGCGCGCGTGGATTTGGAGCAGACGGCTGCGGCCCTTGCCGCAGAAGGGCGGGACGCCGCGCGACTCGAGCCGGCGATCCGGGCGTTCGAGGCGGTGGTCCGTCGCAGGACCCCCGAGGCCGCCGCCGACTTCGCGCTGGTCCACGCATTCACCGCGCTTCAGTCCCACGGGGCCGCGGTGCTCGAAGGCGGCGACCCCCAGGGCATTGAGGACGCGCTCCTCGCCGCCCAGCCGGACTCGCCCATCACGGAAGGTACCTTCCGCCTCGCGTGGCTCGCGCTGGTCGACCACCTGGGCCGCTCCGGTGGGGCGCCGGCGTTTGGTGGGACCGGGAGTCCCGAGTCGTGGGCCTTCACTGCGCGTTCGCGGAGCTGGCCGTATGTCGACCCGGGCGATCTGGTCGCAGGCGTCGCCGAACACTTCGCGAGCGGCACGCGTCTCGTCGTCGTCCGTGGCCCTGGCGGTTCGGCGTTTCTCGCCGCCCTGCGCCGGACGCTGCTCTCACGCGCCGGCACGGATGTGCTGGTCCCGCCGGTGATCCCCGCTGCGCGCGACGACCTCGCGCCGCTGCTGCGGCCGTATGTAGACCGCGCTGAGCTCGACGACGAGATGCGCGCGGCGTTGCCGCAGCTGGGCTACGGCGAGGATCTCGTCGGTGTGCTCGGACGTGCCGGACGCCACGCTCCGGTTGCGTTGCTGCTGGACGACGCGCAGATCCAGAGCCGTGCGTGCCTCCTCGGGCTGCCGCTCTTCCTCGAGCCCTCGGGCGGTCGCGACGCGCTGCTGGTCGTCACCGCACCGGACGATCCCGCGGAGGACGGAGCGCTCGCCGAGGTCGTCGCGGACGCGCGTTCGCGCGACCAGCTCGTCGACGTGGTCCTTCCGGCGTACGACGCGACTCTTGCCGCGGCGATGGCGGCGGAACTCGACGAGGACGTCACGGCCGACGCGCTGCTGAGCGCTGCCTCGGGCGTAGCGGGTGCCGACGCGTGGCGCTGCGCCCACGCGGCGACCACCGCGCCGACCCTCGACATCGACGGGCTGCTGCCCACGCACCCCGGCGCGCTCGAAGTGTTGTGCGTCGCGTCACTCGAAGGCGGCGGGCGCTTCCACGGCTTGAGTGTCGGGGCGGCGCTGGGACACGACGAAGACTGGGTCGAGGACCTGCTCTACGACGAAGAGCACGAGATTGACGAGAAGGTCGTCGGCACCTGCGCACAGGCCGTCCCCGATGGTGAACAGGTGTGGAGCGACCTCCCGGACGGCGTCCATCCGCTCTTCTCCTTCTGCGACATCCGCGTGCCGCTGGCGCTCGTGTCGCGGCTCGACGACGAGTCGCGTACGCGGCACGCCCGGGCGCTGCGTGACTCACTGCTGGAGGCGTACGGGCCCGCCGGGGCGTGGCAGGTCGCAGACCGACTGTGGCACCTCGACCGGTTGGCCGGCCGCGACCGCGGTGTCGGGAACTTCCTGCTCGGCCAGACCAATCCGGCCCGGCTCGACGCGGCGTTCCGGCGGATGCTGCCGGTGCTGCGGTCCGAGAAGCCGTATCAGCTCGCGCTCGCCCGGCTGTACGGCGCGGCGATGGAGGTTGGGACCTTCGCGACCGCGACCGGCAAGGTGCACGCGGCCGACCAGGGCTTCCAGGCGGCGGCCGCGGCCGCTCAGCGGCTCCAGCGGCCGGGCCCAGCCGGAGAGGCTCTGGCTCGCCTTGGCGAGGTTCGCGTAGCGCTCGCGCTGCCCGAGGCGGCAGTGCAGGCGCTCGACGTGGCCGAACAGCTGCTCGAGCGGGCCGGACACGACCGCAGCCTGGCGCGGGTCGAGCTCCTACGTGCAGAGGCGCGGGTGCTCGACGGGGACGTGCGCGACGGGGTGGCCCGGCTGCGCGCGGGGATCGAGCGACTTCGGACCGTCGGGGACCGCGGACACGCCGCGCTCGGGCTCGTTCGGCTGGGACGGCTGCTCTACGAGACAGGCGAGGTCGAGGCGGGCGTGATGGCGCTCGAGGAAGCGATCCGTGAGGCGGGCGCCACGCGCGATCCGAGGCCGGCGGGCGCGGCGTGCATGGCGCGCGCCTTCGTCTTCGCCGAACAGGACGACCTGGACGCGGCGTTCAAGCTCCTGCAGACCGCGGCCGAGGCGTTCCAGGCGGCGCGGATGCCGGTGCACATCGTCGAGGTGGCCGCCGCCGGCCTGCAACGGCGCCACGGCAACCCCGAGGAGGCGGAAAAACGACTTCGAACGGTCGCTGAGACGTTCAAGAAGGCGGGCGCGACGGTCCAATGGGCCGACGCGTGGCACGAGGTAGGTCGGTGCCTGGTGGACCGAGAGGCGTTCACTGACGGCGGCGACGTACTGCTCGAGGCGATCGAGATTCGGCGGCGCGCGCGCGACCGCTTCTCGCTCGTTCGGCTCTACGAGGATCTGGCGACCGCGCGTGAGGGACAAGGCGACCGCGCGCAGGCGCTGTACGAGCTGTGCCGAGCCCGACAGCTGGCCGACCGGCTGCAGCTGGCCGGGCGGTTGGGGCGGCTCGACGCGTCCATCGCGCGGGCCGTGGGCGCGCTGGATGGGACGTCGGGGGTCGACGCCGAGGCCCTGATGGCGCGCGCAGTCGCCGACGTGGACGAAATGGAGGCGTTATGGAAAGCACCGATGCAGCCCGCACCCGAAGAGAGCGGCTCGGTCCATTGACGACGCGCGCTGCGTGGCTGCTCGCGGCGCTGCTCGCCTTCGGTTGTGACAGCGGCGGCGGCGGCTCCAGCAACCAGGAGGGCTCCGACCCTGACGCCGCGGTCGGCGCCGAAGGTGAAGGCGAGGGCGAAGGTGAAGGCGAGGGCGAAGGCGAGGGCGAAGGCGAAGGCGAGGGTGAAGGGGAGGGGGAGGCCGACGCAGCCCTGCCACCGACCATCGCGCCCGCAGAGGCGAAGCCCTACAGCGGCGGCACCTGCCCGACGTTCGAGGCGGGCTCCAACCAGCTGACTTCCGCGGGGCTCGAGCGGAACTTCGAGCTCTACCTGCCCGAGGAGCCCACGGGCGCGCCCGTGATGTTCCTGTGGCATCCGCTCGGCGGCAACGCGCGCTGGATGGCGAACGCGATGGATGCGGAGAACGCGGCGGTCGAGCACGAGCTCATCATCGCGGTGCCCAACAGCCGGCCCAATGTACAGACCGAGTGGGGCTATCTCGGCGACGCGTCGCCGGACCTGGCGGTCTTCGACGACCTGCTCGCGTGCTTGCTCGAGCAGTACCAGGCCGACGCGACGCGCGTGTACACCACGGGCTTCAGCGCCGGTGCCTTGTGGACTTCATACCTCGTGGTCAATCGCGCCGAGTACCTCACCGCGGCCGTCATTCTGAGCGGCGGCGTGGGCATGTTCTTCCAGTACCAGAGCCCCGCGTATCGGCTGCCCGTGCTCCTCGCGTGGGGCGGGCCGCGCGACAGCTTCGGAAACGGGCTGGTTCAATTCGACCAGCTCTCGGAGACGTTCCGTGACGCCCTCGTGGCCGACGGTCACTTCGTGGTGACCTGCGTCCACAACGGTGGGCACACGCCCCCTCGTGGGGTGGCCGCCTGGGGCTACAACTTCCTCAGTGTCCACAAGGTGCGCGACGAGCAGAGCCCGCTCGAAACTGGCCTGAGCTTCTTCTTCCCCGACATCTGTACGATCGCCGAGTAGCGGGCCGGAGCTAGGACCCTGCGGCCAGAAGTCGACGCTTCGCGCTGCACGCGCCTGACGGGCCCTGCCGGCGTTGCGAAACCTCGCAATATCTTCGGATATTCCTGCGGTTTCGCGCCT
>PVBE012295548.1_pt1 | contig 39220 bp, 40 predicted proteins | sample 1631181 | NCBI WGS metagenome assembly PVBE01 (sample SAMN08397723, study PRJNA350692) | Marine metagenome, whole genome shotgun sequencing project. | isolation source: water | place: Pacific Ocean | collected 2012-04 | reverse complement strand
GACATGTTTTACCGATTTTTCGGACTTTCTTGGGAGGTATTACCACTCTCCATGTTGCTGTTCGAATGACTACATGTTTTTTTTCCGGGGATCGACCTCCGGGGGGAATTAGATAATAAAAGAAGTAGTGCTCGTCGAGGCGAGTTCGATTCTTCCACTCCCGAGGTGATTGGAGGCTTGTTAGGACAAAATTGGTGTTGAGGCCACTGCCGCCGAGATCATAATCTTCGATGATATTGAGCGCCATTGCACCCGTCTTGGAGTTGTATCCATGCCATCCGGAGCCACCGTCCATTCCGGTGGAGAGGTCGAATTTGGCTCCAACCCAGGCACCGTTGTCCATTCCGAGGTCATAGGTGAGGTTGAGAGCGATTCTCATTCCGTCGATATCACCACCAGCAATTTCTCCGGTGTTGAATCCAACGCCGAATCCGATGCTGAGGCCTTCAACGAGACCGGCCCAGTGAGAGTCGACCATGATGCTTGTAGCGGTATCTGTACCTGTGACGTTCTCGTACAGAATGGCGAAGGCGATCGCGGAGCCTTCAGAAACGCTGTCAAGACCGTAGGTCAGGTCGAGCAAGACATGAGAGAGGTCACCCGATTCGGTAGCGGTGTCCGCTACTTTGGCCCAGCCAAAGCCGACGCTCATGTTGTCGCTGCCGTAGTCGAGGAAAAGTCCGGTCTGACGGAATCCGTCAAAGGAACCTCCACCGCTGGCAGCCTGCCGACGCGGGTTGTACCAGAGGTTGTCGGAGTCAAGACCGAAGGACCGCTCGGTCGAACCGAAGGTCACGGTGAGGCCTTCGGTGAACGCGTCAGCGAAAGCGAGGTTGTAGAGGTCGAAGCTAAGGTCGTCAGAGCCAGCTCCATTTCCACTAAAAGCACCATCTTCACCGTCGGCGTAGGAGTATCCAGATCCGAGACTGATGGTCGCGGAGATGGAGTCGTTGAATCCAACGTTGAATCCGAGCCATGTGTTCTGGTAGAAAACTCCGTCTCCACCAGTTCTGGTGTCGTTGTCACTGTAGGCGTAACCGACCTGTCCGTCGAGCCAAACATCGACGTCGAGGACGTCCTGGCTGCGGTCAGCGTTGGTTCCAAGATTCTTACCATCCTGAGCGTTGGCGGAAAATGCCATCGCGAACAGGATCACAGGTACGGAAAGGTACCCAAACTTAGTCATCGTTGTGATCTCCATTTTGATTTAAAAAAGTTCCCTGTACATACACACTGTTACTGCTGCCGACTTCTCTCACATTCCGTCATTGGTTTCCCACCAGCGGCCCCAAGAGTGCTGCAGGCATCTCAGGGCTCCGTGACTCGCCCAGAAAAGGTGAGTTTCACGAACACCCCTAGGTCGTGTTCGGTGACACGTTGCAGGTGGTTCTTCAATAACAAAAAGATCGATAGCGCCGGGTACTGCTTACTACATACTGCTTTACTGCTTACTGCTTTCCCTGTCCACCTCCTCCAAACTGCAATATTAAGATTTCTCAACGTTTACATTAAGATTTCTAAATATTAGAGGCCGAGTATAGTGGCGTTAGTTTACAAGTCAAGGATAAAACCCCCGGAATCGGGAAAGAAAACGGCCGCTCTTTCCCGCCTCTACACCCGCCAATTTCCGGCCTGGTCACTCTTCTCATATTTCCCACCCCGCAATTTTCTTTCCGTTCGATCCATTCGAGTCGTCCGGTTCTCGTCTCGACCGGGTTGCGGTATCCTCCCTGTCGATAGAGACCGACCCTGAGGTCAGTAAGGGAAATATCGGACCAGGGGAGAGGGAATCTTTAGGATTTTATAATTTATACTTTGTTTTTTCTTCTCATGGGCTTTTTCGCCCTCTTTTTGGCTATTTTGGCCGCTCTCGCCATATCTTCCGGGTCGGTGATTTTGAAGTTTTCCGGCTCCCCTTCGACAACGACCACCTTTCCTCCCGCTCTTTCGACGATCTCTGCATCATCGGTCGCCACTTTCCGGCCCAATTTGCGATACGCCTTGCGAAAAAGGGTGCTCTGGATGCCCTGGGGGGTCTGGGCCGCCCATGTATTCTCTCGGGGAGGGGTTTCTACGACCTTCCTGGCCGAATTGACATCCTTGATCGTATCTCGGACCGGCAGTGCCGGGACCGCAGCACCACACTTCTGGGCCTCTTTGGCGACTTTACGGATAAGGGAGGCCGTTACGAAAGGGCGGGCGGCATCATGGACGAGAATGACATCACTATCAGAAGAGGCGACAGAAAGTCCTTTCTGGACCGAATCCTGCCGTTTTTCGCCTCCAGGGACGATTTTGGTTACCTTTAGTCGACTGAGAACCTTCCCAAATCGTTTTTCCACCTTCGAAATCCACTCCTCGGGGCAGACGAGGATGATCTCCCCAACCGCCCGAACCGAGGCGAAGGTACGTACGGAATGAAGGAAAAGCGCTTCTCCCGCAAGTGGAAGGAACGCTTTCGGGCTCTTTTTGCCCATTCTCTGCCCCGAGCCCCCCGCCGCAATGATCACCGATATCCTCATCTCTGTTCTTCTATATATAGGGCGCAATCTTGACAAGGTTTTTCGGGAAACTTGAATCTGTTCTTATCAAGGTCCTATAATAATGTATGAGGGATCAATGTAGATGGTAAATGCAGTTACCGGATCGGGTACGGACCCACGAGTTCCCGCCACGTTTACGAACGTGACGCGTCCGGAGAGACGCTCTGAAGTCTCCACCCGCGAGTTGATTGAGGACAGGATTGCCCAGATCGAGCGTCAGGTGGAAGATCGTACTTCGAAAGCTTCCGTACAAGCGAAGCCGGTCAATCGTGGGGTCTCTTTCGAGTTGAAGCCGGAGATCAATATGATCCAGACCCTCGTCTTCGATCGCAAGGGAGGGGACGTGATCCGGGAGATTCCCTCCAACGAACGGATCCAGTTTGTCGAACAGTTTCGAAAACAACTCTCCAAATATGTCGGGAGACAGGTCGATTTACAGGCGTAAAGCGTCTCGTCCTTCTTGACAATTCCTGACTCTGTGGGATATGTTCGCAAATCATGGCTGAAACTCTTGCCACAAAATTCTGGGGCGTCCGGGGATCGATTCCCTGTCCGGGGAAGTTGACTTCGAAGTACGGGGGGAATACCTCCTGTATCGAAGTTCTCGGTGGTTCCGATGTGATCATTCTCGATGCAGGCACGGGGATTCGCGAACTCGGAATGGAACTGGTGAAATCGAAGAAGCCTCTTCGGATTCACATTCTTTTGAGTCATACCCATTGGGATCATATTCAGGGCTTTCCCTTTTTCTCGCCGATCTACTTTCCTGGAAATGAGATCTTCGTCTACGGCCCCCGGGCACTCGAGAAGTCTCTCGAAGAGGCGTTGATGTTTCAGTTGCAATACAGCTACTTCCCGGTTCGCGGCGTGGAACTTGCGGCGCGGGTGAAATTTACCGAACTGGATGAAGAGTCTTTCAAAATCGGGGATATCGAATTTACCAGTCGTTGCATGAACCATCCGATCCGGGTTCTCGCCTATAAATTTTCTCGGAATGGTCGAACCGGAATTTATACCGGGGATAACGAACCGTACTACGATGTGCTCGCGACGAAGACGAGTCGCATCGATACGGGGGTTCATCGCCGGGCGGAGTTTATCCAGGAATGTAATGACCGGGTTGTCGAGTTTTTTACCGATTCGAATCTTCTTATCGCCGACGCGCAGTACACCGATGAAGAGTATACAACGAAGCGGGGGTGGGGGCACAGTTCCGTCTCACAGGTACTCGAGGTCGCCTCCAAAGCGAATGTCGAACGGTTGGCGCTCTTTCATCACGAACCGGCGCACGTAGACAAAGAGATGGATCAGATCCACAAACAGGCGGTCGCGGCGGCAAAGAAGTTGAATCCGAAGATGGAAATCTATACCGCCTGCGAAGGAATGACGATCGACGTTTAGTTCTCTTCTTCTTCCGGGGGAGGCACCGCAAGGAAGTCGGTCAGTTTCTGAGAGAAGACGAGCGTCAATTCGTGTGTCGCTTCTTCCCCTTCGCCCTCCTGCTTTTTTTTCACCACGTAAAGCCAGTTTTTCGTCAGGTTTCGATGGGAACTCTTGACCCGGATCTCGAAATGCGTCGCCTTCACATCAATATGGGAGGAGATCTCCTCGTAGATTTCTGAGGACATCCCCGATACATTTTGAATGTCCTCTTTCTTTTCGAAAACCTGCGGGGTGTTATCGGCTCCCATCGCATTTCGATACGCATCGATCTCCGCCGCCAGTTCTGGTGTGATATCTTCGGAAAGGGACTGAAAAACGGCAGAGGAAGCGGTATTGATGTTGATCAATCCGGCCGTCTCTCCTTCTTCGAGAGTTCTCGGGTAGATCGTAACGTAGTCGAGAAAGCCTTCCACTTCCGTTCCGGCGAGCCGACCTCCGTAGAGCGATTCTGAGGGGACCCCTTCAATCTGCAACAGTTCTTCGAGTGTGTAGAGGCGGTCGTTTCGGGCTTCGTTTTCGTAATCTCCCTTCGTATCCGTATCGATGTAGTCGATGATTCGGTCGGAAATGTCACTCGGGTGTCCGAGAACAAAGAGGAGTTGTCGGAATTGCTCTGCAATATCTTCGTTGAGAGTTTTGTCTTCGTCGTCGTTGTTGATGCGGGAGAGGTTGATTCGTCGTTCGGAATCTTCGATCGTGACGGCGATTGCCGACTTTCCCAGGGAGAAGGAGATCGCGGTTGTCCATTTTTCTGCGAGAGAGTCGATGTTTGGTTCTTTCTCCATGTCCGCTTCGAGGTAGAGGAGGGCCTGGTAGTAGCCGGAACGGTTTCCATACGAATTCTGAAGGTCGTTCAGATAATTTTCAGAAATCGTTTTCGTATTGAGGGTTGTCACCGACATCTGTGCAATGAGAACGATCAGAATCGTCAAGACCAGCAGGGCAAGGAGGAGGGCAATCCCCCGTTCTTTCTTTCGCATTGTATTGAAACGCCTAGGTCCCTCATTCGTTGGGCGTTATAATCACCTTCTCTGATGCGAATTTCGAGTATTACGACCATTTTTCTCTCTTTCCTTCTGGTGGGATGTTCGTCTCTGCCGGGCCGCAAGGGTCCTGTGGAAGTTCCCATGGAGGAACTTCTTTCCGCCCCCGCTCGGTGGGAAGGTCGGGATGTTGTTCTTGTCGGAATGTACGGTGGGACGGGTTCGTCGCTCCCGGAGAAATTCGTCCTTCTTTCCCGTACCGCCCCTGTTTGGGAAGAGGGGGGTGAATTAGGAATCATTGTTCGATTTTCCCCGGATTCTTATCGTCCTTACGAAGTTCTTCGCGTCGTGGGGCGCATTCGATCCGTGTCGCCGAGCCAATTTGCCATAGAGGCCTCCGATGTCCGTTCCTGGGGGGATCCTCTTTTTTCTTCCGAATCCCTCTCTCTCCTGCGGGCCGGACTCTCTGAGGGAGAAGCGTTGACGGCAAGGGAAAGCCTGTTGAAGGCTCTACACGGAACTCTATCCTACGCGGCTCGGTACGCCGCGCATATGAAGGTGGGAGTTCTCTTTGAGTCGGTGGGGCTCTACGCAAAATCGATGAAGCACTTTGAGTGGGCGGATGGATTTACGACCGACCCGGAAAAAGAGAGGGCGTCCCGGGTTTCCCTGGAGAGGGTTCGCCTGCTCGAAGAGAAGCGGCGACTGATTGATGGGTTGGAAGAAAACTAACCTTCGTTGAGGAAGAGTTCGTTCGCCGTGTTGTACGAGTCGATATCCCCGATATCGAACCATCTTCCGGAGATGACATATCCGTAGAGATCCACCTGTCGGTAGAGCCACTCCACGTAGTTTCCGGGGCGATCCGCATTGTGTCCTTCTTCGAGGTATTTCTTCAAAAGCGGCATATGGTCCTGCGTAAAGAAGTAGACGCCCATGGAGATCAGGGTCGAGAGGGGGTTGGATGGCTTTTCTTCGAAATCGGTCACCTTGTTCTGATCATCCTTCGCCACGACGCCGTAGAGAGAGACGAGTTCGCGGGACTCAAGGTCGTGCAGGCAGATGGCGGATGATTTGTGTTCCCGGGCAAATTCGAGAAAGTCATTGAGGGGGAATTCGAAAAGATTGTCACCGGAAATAACCAGCAGGTCATCATCGATCTTTCCCTTTTCGACAACGAAGTTCATGTCGCCAATGGCACCGAGACGGTCATCGTTGCTGGTGGTCAAGTCATCAAAGATTTCGATCGGAACGGGAAGGGATTGTTTCTGAAGCGTATAGTCGCGCAACCAGTTGTAGTAGGAGGCGGCAAAACGGTGGTTGGTGACGATATAGATGCGATCCATGTCCGGAACTTCACTCACCTGCTCTATAATCCTCTGGAGCATCGGAATCCCTCCGATCGGCAGGAGCGGCTTGGGGCGTTCTTTGGTGAGAGGGTAAAGGCGGGTTGCATATCCGGCGCCGAGTAGCAGGCATTTCATGCGGCACATTATGTCAACCGGTGGGAAACTCGTCCAGAGGTCTGCTTCGAATCTGGACCATGGGATTCGGGGTGTGATAGGATTCACCCGTGCGAAAAGAATCGGTTGTTTTGTTTCTCCTCCTGGCCGGGTGTACCGAGAGGTGGATTCAGGTCCGAAGTGAGCCTCCCGGTGCGACGGTCTACCTCGACGGAAAGAAGTTGGGAACGACTCCCTGCAAGGGCCGCTTTGTCTGGTACGGGGATCGGGAGTTGGTTCTGGAAAGAGATGAATTTCAATCGCATACCGAAATTGTTCGGTTGCGGGCCCCCTGGTGGCAGTGGCCTATTATTGATTTGATTCCCGACTTTCTCCTTCCGTGGACTTTTACGGATCTTCATTCCTTCTCGTTCTCTTTGAAAAAGAGAACCGTTGATCCGAAAGAACGCTCTGGAATGAAAGAGCGGGCGGAGCAATTGAGGAGGGAGTTGGAGAAAGAAGAGTGACCTCCTGGGCAACGGGTGTTCCTCCCTTTTCAGGGGCACGTGTAACGGTGATGGGGCTCGGTCTTTTCGGGGGAGGGGTCGGGGTAACCCGATACCTTGCTCGTCATGGGGCTCGGGTGACGGTGACCGACCTTCGAAACGAAGAGCAACTTTCCGAGTCAATCCAATCTTTGAAGGATGTTCCGGTTACGTTTCACCTTGGGGAGCATGTGGAAGAGGATTTCTGTGACGCGGATTTTGTTGTGGTCAATCCAGCCGTGCCGGAAAACTCACCCTGGCTCGCGAAAGCGAAGCTCCTGGAGAGTGAGTTGAATTTATTCCTCAAGCTCTGCCCTTCGAAGAGAGTTGTGGGGGTTACCGGTTCCAATGGAAAAACCACCACCACCTCGCTTACCGGAGAGATGATTCGAAAAGCGGGAGAGTCTGTCTACGTGGGAGGAAATATCGGGGGAAGTTTGCTCGATTCGGTTGATCAGATGACCCCGGAAGATGTGATTGTTTTGGAGTTGTCCAGCTTTCAACTCGACCAGATGCGGGTACTGAAAAGAAGTCCTGCCGTGGCGGGCATGTTGAATCTCACGCCGAATCATCTCGACCGTCATGGCACGATGGAAAATTATGTGGCGGCCAAGAGGCAGATCTTCTCTTTCCAGTCGGAGGGGGACTGGAAGATCCTGAACGAAGATGATGAGGCTGTGATGGCGATGTCGAACGTCTCTTCTTCCTCTTCTCTCGTTTTTAGTCTGAAATCGGGAACACGATCGGGAGCCCGTATCGAGGGGGAGTCGATTCGGGTTACGAGTGAAAAGGGTTCCTGGGTGATCGATACGTCCGGGCGTCGTATTCCCGGTCTTTTTAATCTGCAGAATATGGCGGCCGCCACCGCCCTTTCTCTGGCGATGGTGGGAGGGGGAGATCGGTGGAGGAAAGGGGTGGAAGAGGTTTGTCAGACCTTCCCGGGCGTTCCTCATCGGTTGGAGTTTGTCCGGGAGAAGGAAGGGGTTCGGTATTACAACGATTCGATCGCGACAAGTCCGGAGTCGACGATGGTCGCTCTGGAAACCCTCCCCGGTCCGATCATTCTTTTGGTTGGGGGGTATGACAAGAATCTCCCGATGAATGTGTTGGCGGATACGATAGTCAAAAAGGCACACGTGGTGGTTACCTATGGTCGAACCGGACCGCGCATTGCCGATCTCATCGGGGATCAAGGGCCCACGGTAATTCGGGAGGAGGGTTTTGAGAGTGCGCTTCGGTGCGCGCATGAAAATGCCTCGGTCGGAGATACCGTCTTACTCTCTCCTGCATGCGCCAGTTATGATCTTTTCCGGAATTTTGCAGAGAGGGGAGATCGATTTCGTTCCTGGGTATCGGGTTTGTAGCTCTTTTCCTGGAAGACGTGGGGGGATAGAATTCCAGCGGCATGGGATTACTTGAAACATTTCGAATTCTCCGGACGGTTCCAGACGCCGACGTAAGGCGGTACCTGGAAATCGCTCTTATTGAACCGTACGAGGAACTGCAGTCGATGGCGTTCGAACTTCTTTTCGAGCAGGAGAATTATGATTCTCCCGATGTGATTGTGCGGAATTATACGGCGCTTCTGCCTTCTCTTCGAAGACGGATTCTGGAGCGGAAGCGAGACTTTCTTCCTGTGGCGCGGGAACAAACCCGGCGTGGATCTGAAAAGGCTCGGGAGAATGCGTACCGGTTGATTGAAGAAATTGGAGAAGGGGAAGTGACGAAACTTCTCTCCGAGGGCGTGAGGGATACGTCCCCTTCTGTGCGGGCGAATTCGGCCGAAGCTCTTGAAAAAGTAGCTCTGCGGTACCACTACCATCTGGTCAATTACGGGGCACGAAAAGATCCGGAGAGCAAGCAGTTCCTCGATGAAAATCAGCTGGTTCTGTCCCAGGCTCTCGAAGGAATTTTTCTTTCCTATGGAATTCATCGTAAGAGCGTTTTCGTCGATATCGTGATCGAGTCGGGGGTTCAGTATTACTCGATCGTGGCGGATGTGATCCTGGCGAGAACCAATTCTCCCCTTTACGATGCTTTTCGACGTTCGATGAATGCGGCGACGTCGGCTTCGGCAATGAGGCTTCTGTTTCGACTCCTTCAGGAGCCCGAAGAACGGTTGCGTCTGGTCGGAGAGAGGGTTGCTTTGGCGCGGAGGGATCCCGCTTTTCTCATTGGACTGGCGACGCACTTCGAGAAACTTTCTCCTGAAAGTTTTATCAACCTGGCAAAGCAGACGCGCGATGTTCCCTGGTGGGGGGCTCTCGAAAGAAATCCGGAGGCGGAACCGAAAATCATACGGAAGTTGATTGAGTTTTTGGCGCACTCTTCCGTTCCCGCGGCCGGGCGGGATGAGAGGTTGATCTCTCTTTTGCTTAATCCTTCCGGAGAAATCCGCCAGGTAATCCTTCATCTTTTGCATGATATTCGTTCTGAAAAGATTCTTTCTGTCGCTGTGCAGTTGTTGCGGGATCGGGATGAGGGTGTGAGCGAAGCGGCGGCGTTCGTGGTTCAGGATATAAATCCGGATCATATGGTGGAAATCTTCAGCCCCTTTCTTTCTTCTTCTCATGAAGGGTTGCGGAAGATCGCCGGAGATGTTGTCGGTGGGGTCAGTTTCGATCGGTACTTTGCCTCGTTCGATTCTCTTGATCGACAGACCCAGTCTCTTGCAGGGAAAGCGATCACGAAAATTGATGACGGGATGTCACATCGCCTTCGGGCCGAGATTCAATCTCTTGAATCCAATCGGCGAATCAAGGCGCTCAAGATTGCGCGGGCGACGGAGGTGACCGAAGAGTTGCAACCTCTCTTGAATGAACTTCTCGGGGACCCGGATCGGCGTGTTCGGGCTACGGTGATCCGGATGGTTGAGTTGTCGGGGAATCTGGGGGCGATGAAGTTGGTTGCGTCTTCCTTACAGGATCCGGATCGGCGTGTGCGTGCGAATGCGGTCGAGGCGTTTGAAGCGGTGGGGGATGACCGGTTTATTCAAATTCTTCTTCCTCTTCAGGAGGATCCGGATAATCGAGTCCGGGCCAACACCCTGAAAGCTCTCTGGACGCTGGGTCATTCGGGTGTCGAATCTCAATTGGAAGAAATGTTGTCCCATTCGGAAGAAATGATGCGTCTTTCGGCGGTTTGGGCGTTGGGAGAGACGGATATTTCTGCGCGACGTTCTTTATTGGAAGAACAGTTGAGAAAAGAACCGAGTGAGCGTGTCCGGAAAAAAATTGAAGTGGTTTTGAGGCGAATCTTGTCTCAGGGGGATGGGTCGTGATGATCTTTCAGGTGAAATTGTGGGATAAAATCACCAGCGGAGCGGACGGACAGGCTTCTCCCGGGAATATCATACTTCTGGTGATTTTTCTTTCTCTTGTTGTTCTGGGAGCGCTTTTTCTCCTGTACCGATGGAGAAATTCTCCGGAGATGAAGGCGAAGCGTCTGCGACGGTTTTGGTTTAATGAAGTTGGTTCGGTTAATGGACTCTCTTCCGCGGAACTCGGATTCCTCTGGAAGGTGGCACGGGAGGAGGGGTTGGAAGATCCTATGGAAATCTATTTTCGTCGATCTGTATTTGAGGGGAGGATTGAAGCGACGGCGGCGACCCCCGATCAAATTTCCCGTATACGCTCTCAATTGTATTACCCTTAGTTTTTTTGTGGGCCTATCTATATAATAAAGTATATTAACTATTATGAGATATATAATTATATTTCTATCTCTTCTTGGGTGTAGTCGGTCTCAAGAGGAGTTGATGGTCTTTGCTGCGGCCAGTGCGGAAGGGGTTGTTCGTGAGGCGGCTCTCTCATTCGAGGAGAAGGAGGGGGTTCGCGTTCTTGTTCATGCGGGTGGATCGACTCGGTTGCGGACTCAAATTCTCCGAGGGGCCCCGGCGGACTTGTATGTGGCGGCCGGACCGGTCGATCTTCCGGGCTTTGTCGAAGTCGTTGCGGTCAATCGGATGGTGGCGGTGGTTCCCGTGGATGCGGAGGAGGTGGATTGGCACCGGGCCAAAAAAATTGCTCTGGCCGATCCCGACTTTGCCCCTGCGGGGGTGTACGCCCGTCGAATTCTGGAAAGAGAGGGCTTTCAAGGGGAATGGATCTACGGGGGGCATGTTCGGGCGGTACTGGCTTATGTAGAACTCGGTCTTGTGGATGTTGGATTTGTCTACCGCTCCGATGTTTCTGATCGGGTTCGGGTCGTCGCCTCCTTTCCCGATCCTGTTGAGTACCAGGCGATGGCCCTATCGGATCGAGAGAGTTCCCGCCGCTTTCTTTCCTTTCTTGTGGAAAATCGGAGCCTCTTCCGGAAAAGGGGTTTTGAATGATCGAAGCCCTTCTTCTCACGCTTCGAGTGGCGATCGTTGCGGTCGCTCTCGGGCTTCTTCCTGGCGTCCTCCTGGGGGTTTGGTTTGCCCGCTCGAAATCTCCTTTTGTCCTGGGAGTCGAGGCTCTCGTGATGGCGCCCCTTGTTCTCCCTCCGGTCGCTACCGGCCTCCTGCTTCTTATCCTCTTTTCTCATCTTCCCCTTCTTCACTCTCTTCCCTTTACCTGGTGGGCGGCTTCTGTGGCGGCGGCGGTGATGGCCCTCCCTCTTATTGTTTCCAGCGTTCGAACAGCGGTTCGAGGGGTCGACCCTGAATTGGAAGCGGTGGCCCGAACGCTCGGCGCAGGACCTCTTCGCGTTCTCCGTTCCATCACGCTTCCCCTTTCCTGGCGCGGGATTGTCGCGGGGGGGCTTCTCGCGTTCTGCAAAGCGATCGGGGAGTTTGGCGCAACGATGGTGGTGGCCGGAAATATTCCCGGCCGGACCCGAACATTGGCGTTGGGCATCTATACCTACTCGGAAACGGGGCAAGACAGAATGGCGATGCTTTTTGTAGGGGCATCCGCCTTACTCGCCTTTGCGATCCTGCTTCTCGCGCGGAGGATCGATCGTGCTTGATGTAGAGATCGATATTTTGCGGGGGGAGTTCCATCTTCAGGTAGAGCTTGAATTGAAGGGACCGGTGACCGCCATTTGCGGAGCTTCGGGGAGTGGGAAGACGTCCCTCCTGCAATCGATCGCCGGGTTGCTCCCGTCTCGCAAACTCCTCTTACGAGGAAAGGATTTGGCGTCTTTGCCTCCTCATCAGAGAGGAATTGGATTTGTTCCTCAGGGGGACTCTCTTTTTCCCCATCTCTCTGTTGGGGAGAATCTGGAGTACGGAGGGAAGTGGCGATTCGATGAGGTGATCTCCGTTCTGGAAATCGCGCATCTTCTGCCTCGAAAACCACTGTCCCTTTCCGGAGGCGAGCGTCGCCGCGTCGCGGTCGGGCGCGCGCTCTGCTCCCGGCCCAGACTCCTTCTCCTGGACGAACCTCTTACCGGTCTCGACATCCCTCTGAAGGGGAGGGTTCTCTCTTACCTTTCCCGGATTCACAGGGAGTTTTCTCTTCCCGTTCTCTACGTCTCGCATCAACCGGAAGAGATTCTGGAAATGGCGCAGGAAGGGATTCTTTTGGAGAAAGGACGGGCGGTACAGGTAGGCTCTCCCCTGGAAGTGTTGGATCAATTGGGCGGAGGGGATTATCTCAACTTTTATTCGCTTTCGTGTGGCGGGGAGGGAAGAGAAGTTTCTTTGGGAGGGCAGATAGTGAAGCTTCCTTCCGCGGTCTCGGGTCGGGTGGAATTATCGATTCGTGCGCAAGATGTTCTGTTGGCTATTCAGAAGCCGGAGGGGCTCAGTGCGCGCAATATTATGGAAGGGTGTGTCAAAGAAGTCCGCTTTTGTGGAGATCTCTGCCTGGTTACCGTCGATATAGGGGTTCCTCTTGTAAGTGCGATCACACCAGAGGCCAGGGAGGCTCTTGAGATCCATCCGGGGGATCGGATTTTTTGTATCGTAAAGGCGACATCAATCCGGAGGCTGCATGGCGAAAATTCCTGAGCGGAATCGATATGAGGGCACCTTGATCGAACCGGGACGCCTCCGTGTGGGTCGGGCCATTCTTGTGGTTCCCCCGTGGCGGAAAAAACGGGGGAAGGTCTCCATTTCGATCCGACCGAATGACTTGATTCTCTCTCTCGACCATCCCGGAAGGACGAGTGCACGCAATATCCTTCCGGGTCATGTCCATTCGGTGGAACGGTTTCCGGATGGGGCTCTGATTCGTGTGGAGGCCGGGTTCGCTCTCTGGGCGCGAGTGACGGGGTCGGCGGTAAAAGAGTTGCGTCTTCGCAAAGGCTCTACGGTCTTTGTCTTGTTGAAGGCGGTCGCGATTGAACTCGAAGAAGGGGCGGCGGAGGGGGATCTGGAAGTCGAAATCCGCGTCCGGGGAAAGAAGGGGGTGGTTTCGGCCGATCGAATTCGATTTTTACGGGAAGTCGGCCATCTTGGATCGATTGCCGCCGCGGCGCGTTCTTTTGGGGTTACGTACCGAACCGCGTGGCTCTGGGTCGATCGAGCGAATACGGATTGGGGACGGCCTCTTGTCGCACGGGTTACCTCTGGCGGGGCGGCCCTGACCGGGGAAGGGCGGCGTCTTCTAGAGCGGATCGAAAAGCGGGAACGAGAGATTCGTCGGTCGGGAAAATAGAAGATTGCTCTTTCCCTTCCTCCTCCTTACAATTCCCCCGAATGGCTCCCAACGCCCTCCAAAAAGAACACCAGGAACTTTGTCGCCGGATTGATTACCACAATCACCGGTACCATGTTCTATCCGATCCGGAGATTTCGGATGCCCAATACGATCGTCTCCTCCGTCGACTCGAGGAGATTGAGTCGGAACATCCTGATTACGGTACGCCCGACTCTCCCACCCAGAAAGTAGGGGGGGAAGCGATTTCTCGATTCATCAAGGCAGAGCATGTTGTGCCGATGTTGAGCCTGGAAAAGGCGTATGAGGAATCAGAAGTAGAGGATTGGGAGGCACGAATATCCCGGGATCTTGGATCTCCTGTAGAGGGTGGATTTACGGTAGAGCCGAAACTCGATGGAGACTCTCTGGAACTTCTCTATGAAAAGGGGGTTCTGGTTCGGGCCTCCACTCGCGGGGATGGACGTATTGGCGAGGATGTAACACATACCGTCAGGACCATTCGTTCCATTCCGCTTCGTCTCTCCAGGAAAGCTCCTGACCTTATCGAAGTTCGGGGAGAAGCCTTTCTTCGTATCGATGACTTTCGGGAACTCAATCGCCGCCTTCTGGAGGAGGGGGAGACCCCTTTTGCCAATCCGCGAAACTGCACGAGTGGGTCCATCAAGCAACTCGATCCAAAGGTGACCCAAAAGCGTCCCCTCCGTTTTGCGGCGTATGCCCTTGGCCGGTGCGAAGGGGAAAAATTTACGACTCATTCCGCTTCGATCCAGTTTCTTCGTGAGTTGGGGCTTCCCGTGGTAGATGACCTCGTTGAAGTCGATTCGATCGGGGAGGTTCAGAAATATTATCAGAAGATGGTCGAGAAGAGAGAGGCGCTTCCATATGAAATAGATGGGATCGTCATTAAAGTGGATCATCTTACAACACGGAATGCGTTGGGGACGCGCGCGAAAAGCCCCCGTTGGGCGATCGCCTATAAGTTTCCTTCTCGAGAAGAGGTGACAGAAGTTCTTGGGGTGGATTGGCAGGTGGGACGAACCGGGAAGTTGACACCGGTGGCCCGACTAAAGCCCGTTCCGATCGGGGGGGTGACCGTCTCCAATGCCACCCTCCATAATTCCGCACAGATTGAACGCCTCGATGTCCGGGTGGGCGATTTTATCGTGGTGACCCGATCCGGGGATGTGATCCCCTACGTTGTAAAGGTGCTTTCTTCCCGTCGACCTTCCTCGGCCCGAAAGATTGTCTTTCCCAGGGTTTGTCCCGTCTGTGGGGCGAGTACGATTCGGACCGAGACGGATTTCTGGTGTGAAAATGTTCTCGCCTGTCCCGAGCAACTGAAAGGGGCGATCAAACATTTCTGTTCCCGCGGGGCGATGAATATCGAAGGGGTGGGACGGGAGTGGGTCGATATCCTCGTTGATAAAGGGATCCTCGCCTCCGTTGCCGACCTGTATCGATTGGAGAAACCGGTCCTTCTTACTCTCGACCGGATGGGGGAAAAACTGGCCGGAAATATGCTCGAGGCGATCGAACGGTCGAAAAATACGACCCTGGCAAGATTGGTCTACGGATTGGGGATAAGGCAGGTGGGAGAGGCGACCGCGGGGGCTCTTGCGGAGGGTTTTGGGACGCTAAAACGGCTCCAGGAGGCCTCTCTGGAAGAATTGGTGGAAGTGGACGATGTCGGTCCGATTGTGGCTAAAGAGGTGCGGGATTTCTTCGACTCCACCGCTTCTGGGAAAGTGGTTGGAAAGCTTCTCGCTGCGGGGATACAATATGAAGAGCCCAGGACCGGGAGTGATCTCCTTCGGGATCAGATCATTGTCTTCACCGGTGGATTGGAATCGATGACCCGTGATGAAGCGAAAAGTGTCGTTCTCTCTCATGGAGGAAAAACGTCACAGACGGTTTCCAAAAAGGTAACCCTGGTCGTGGCGGGAACGGGAGGGGGAAGCAAGTTGGAGCGGGCACAGAAGTTGGGTGTTCGTATTATTGACGAAAGCGGGTTCCGGGAAATGGTGGGGAAGTAAACGGGATCCGAAACGGAAAAAGGAGAAAGGTTTGGTCGAAAAACTACGCAGTATATGGATGGATGGAAAATTGGTTCCGTGGGGCGATGCGAAAATTCATGTTTTGACGCATAGCTTTCATTATGGCGTCGCGGCGTTCGAAGGAATCCGCTCCTATAAAACAGAAGATGGCCGTTCCGCCATTTTCCGCCTGGGAGAGCATGTCGAACGGCTTTTCGATTCTTCGAAGATTGTGACACTTGATCTTCCTTATTCGATTGAAGAAGTAAGCAAGGCGTGCAAAGAGGTTCTCATCGATAATGGATTGCAGGAAGGGTATCTCCGCCCGGTCAGTTATATCGGGGAAGGGGTCATGGGTGTGCACCCTGGAAATAACCCGATTCAGTTGATGATTGCGGCCTGGAAGTGGGGTGCTTATCTTGGGGAAGATGCTCTTTCCAAGGGGATTCGAGCGAAGGTCAGTTCGTACAACCGGTACCACCCCAACAGTATGATGACCCGGGCCAAGTTGACCGGAAATTACATCGGTTCGGTCCTGGCGAAGAAAGAGGCGATCGATCTCGGATATGACGAGGGAATCCTTCTGGATGTGGATGGGTATGTCGCCGAAGGTAGTGGAGAGAATATCTTCCTGATTTCGAAGGGGAAAATAAAGACAACCCCTCTTACGTCGATCCTTCCCGGAATTACGCGAAGCACTATTATTCAACTTGCCGAAGATCTCGGGTACGAGGTGGACGAGAGTCGCTTCAGCCGGGATGAAATGTATATCGCGGATGAACTCTTCTTTACCGGAACGGCGGCCGAAGTGACACCGATCCGGGAAGTGGATGGTCGTCAGATCGGGGCGGGGAAAATGGGCCCGGTCACCCGGAAACTGCAGACGTTGTATTTCGATATCATCCGGGGAAAGAACGCGAAATATGCGGACTGGCTCGACTACTACGAGGTCCCCGCCGGAAAGCTGGCGGAGGTCAATTCCTGAACGCAAAAAAAAGAAAACCCCGGGTTCCCTGACGGGTCCCCGGGGTTTTTTAATTCGTTCGTTTATCCCTTTTTGAATTCCCGAAGATTGAGGGAGAAGCCGCTTTCTCCGCCCATTTCGCCGGCGAACTTGACCACACCGATCCCGTCAACGAGATAGATGTTGATCACCATGTTCATCCCTTCCATCGCCTCTTCCATCGACATCTTGACGTGAATCGCATTGTCGAACTTCTTGAAGGGGGTTTCGACAGACGCTTCTCCCATGTGGGTCGCGATGAGTGCGAAAGGAGCTGCGCCCCCTCCCATGCCGGTCCAGGTATCTCCTTTTTTTGCACCGATTTTCCAGATGGTGAACATCGGCTCCGTTTCGCCCTCGCCCTTCTGTGCCCAGCGGAGAAGTCCGTTTTCGACATACCAGAGAAGGGTTTCATCTTTGGTCTCTTCGTCTTCGGCTCCCTTGGATTCCTTGGAGTCGATGACGGTCTGTTTTTCGGTCTGTTCCTCCACGACCAGAATGACGGAGCCCTTGTCCCCTTCTTCCTGTTTGTCAAAGGTCCAGGTGGTACCTTTGGGGAACTTGAAGTATCCGTCTGCATTTGCGGTTGCATCCTGCCCGAGCAGTGCGAGCAGAAGAATTCCGAGGATCTGCATTTGAAATTCCTTAAAAATTCAGGGTTTCGAGTCCGGGGATTGTACGACGTTGGCCCCCAAACCTCTACTGGAAATTGATTAAAATTATCCGGTTACTTCTTTCCCGGCAAAGAGACGGATGACCCGGGAGGCCCCCTCCAGAATGGTCTCATCATGGGTGACGACGAAGAGAGTCGCCTTCCGGGTCCTTTTTCGAAGTTGGTCGATCACGATCTCGGCATTCTTCCGGTCCAGAGATGCGGTCGGTTCATCGGCGAAGATGATTTTTGGTTGGTGGGCAATGGCGCGTGCGATGGAGACCCGTTGTTTTTCCCCGGCGCTCATTTGATAGGGCTGTTTGTCCCGTACGTGGGAAATATTCAGATCGTCCAGCAGTTGGTCCGCTTCCTCAATTTTTCCGGGAATGGAAATGAGAATATTTTCGATCGCAGTGAGGTATCCGATCAGGAAATGGTTTTGGAAGACGAAGCCGAAATTTTTTCGTCGAAGGTGCGCCAGTTGATCGAGAGAGAGTTGATGAAGGGGATTATCCCGGTACGCAATTTCTCCGACCGTCGGCCGTTTCAGTCCAGCGAGAATATACAGAAGAGAGCTTTTCCCAGATCCGGATGGCCCGATGATGCCCACAAAGTCTTTCTCCTCGACTTCGATATCGACTCCATCAAGGGCGCGTACTTCTGATGCAGCATCCTGGTAGTAGAGTCCGATCCCTTTTCCCCGAAGAATCATCCGCGCCTCTCAATGACCTGGATCGGGTCAAACTTTCTCAATTTTCGGATAACGGTAATGCTCGAAAAGAGAAGACCAATGATCGGCATGGCTCCGGAGATCAGGATGGGGAACGTTTGCAGGATGGGCAGTGCAATGCCACGGGGGGTCAGGACCCACATTCGGAAAAGGGCGAGAAGGGCGATCGACAATCCGGTTCCGAGAATCCAGGCGGTGATCATGATGCCGGCCGTTTCTCCGGACACTTTTTTGAGGATCGTTTTCTGGGTATATCCCACCGCCAGGAGGATGGCGAACTCGTCGGTCCTCTGCCCAAAGAAGATGTTGTTGATTAATCCAACGACAAGGGCGACGACGATGATTTGAAGGAGGCAGAGGAAGTCCACGATGAGAAGGAGTCGGTCGAAGGATTTTCCAATTTCCCGTTCTGCGGACGCCAGATCCCAGGTGCGGACTTCTTTAAAGGTGTGAAGGAACGAGTTCATCTCCTCCCTTTTTCCTTCTTTGGCGAAGATCAGTTGTCGTTCCCGCAGTTGTTTGGCGAAGCCGAAGAGGGAGATATTCGAGATGAATTCGTAAGAGGCGAATCCGATCTGGGTCTTTCCCGTGAGGACCCCTACGACCTCCCATCGTCCCGGCATCCAGTCATCGTCAGAGATCTTCATTCCAAATTCGGAACCGAGGGTCCAGTCGTTCGCTTTGAGAAAATCCTCGTGAAGGATGACTTCACTCGTTCCCGGTTTCGGAAATCGGCCTTCCCCGAGTTCCACCTCGAACCGTTTCATCATGTATCGCATATCTTCCTGACGAACCGCCCGAATGGCAAAGGGGATACTGGCAATGAGGGCGCGGAGGCGGAAGAAACAGTTTCGAGCGTCCACGACCCGGTCTACGGTGGGATGGTTTTCGATTTGAAGACGAATCTCCTTTGGAATTCCGGGCGCTTTCTTGGGAAGAAGAACGCTGTAGTACCGGAATTGGTCTGCATAGACGAGGGCGCCTTCTTTCATTCCTCGAAGTGCGGAAAGAACCACGATGATCAGCATCACGACGAAAGTGAGAATGATCAGCAGGGGAAGGATTTTCCGAAGATTGCGTACACAGTAGGTTCGAACGGAAAGGGGGGGGAGGGGAGAGATCATCAGAATTGTCCTGGCGCGATTTTTCGAAGAGCTTTGAGGGCATACATACCGCAGTACCACCAATCTTCCCGCGTCATCTTCGTAAGGGGTTCGATCGCTTTTCGGGCTCGAAGATCTCCGAGGCCTTCGGCCGCACGGTAGCGGACGAAAAACTCGGGGTCCTCCAGCATGGTGATGAGGGGGTCGATGGCGGCGGGGTCACGGAGTTTCCCCAGGGTGCCACATGCCCAGAGTCGTACCCGAAGATCCGGATCTTCCAGAAGGGAAAGAACCGATGGGGTCATGCCGACCACAGGATCCTTTCGGTATTTGGCGTGTTGATACAGTTTCAAAATCGCTTCGAATCGAACGTTGGCATCCGGGTTTTGGAAGTAAGGCTTTAATTTTTTTGGCGCTTCCGGGTCGGTGAGACCCGTTTTCCGGATCGTCCAGGTGGCTTCGATCTTATCGCCGCTCGCGGAGAAGATCAGAAGGAGGCCGAGGACGCTTCCGAAACAGAGAGCGCAAAGAGATCCGAGAGCCCATTTGCGGGGGAGTCGGCGGAAAACAAGGGAGATGACCGGCAGAATGATAACGGCGAGAGCGCTGAAGAGGGCGAAAGGTCCGAGGTAAAAGACGGTGAGCCATCCCACCTGTGCCAGGTCTCGAAGCCACGTTGCCTGGAACGACGTTTGACTCGCCTGAAAAAGTTTGTCCCGAAGGGGTTCCGGGTCGATATCGGGCGAAACGACGAGGACTTGATCAGAAGGAGGATCTCCCGGTTCGACGAGGAGAACGACATCGTAAAGATGTTTTCCCATCTGCTCTTTCAGGTTTTCACGGGACGTTCGGTCGACGACAAAATTTCTCTGGCGAAGTCTTTTTTCGAGGGTGGGAGCCTCTCCTCCGACAAGGGCGGTCCGGATCTGTCGGGCATACCCTCGAGGGGAAGGGTCGAAAAAGTCCTTTACGGGAGCGGCCGCGTAGAGCGTGGTTCGGTAATAGAGTCTCGCCAGAGATTCCCCGAGGGGGTTGGGAATCAGGTAGCGGTCCCGGAATCCGGCCATGCTGTCGGTGACCGCGGTTCCCTCTCGCGGAGTGGGCGTGATCGTGCCGAGGGTGATTCCGGCCAGAGCCATTCCGGCGAGAATGACTTTCCATTTTGGTTTTCCGAGGGAAAGCCTCCGCCGTTTTTCCCTCTTTCTTCCCCAAACGATTGTGTATCCCGCATGACTGACGGTGGGAACCAGAAGACTGATGGCGATCGTGCTGTGAAGCGCCAATATGGGAAAGAGAGCCAGAAAAAGGAGGAGGAAAAAGAAGGCGAAGGGAACCCAGGCGGCCCGACTGAAAGGGACCCAGAGTTCCCCGGCAACGTGGATCAGTCCGTACATCGATCCGATAAAGAAGGCGATGGCAAAGGCGAAAGAGGTTGCACATCCGAGTCGGAGGAGGAATCCAGTTTCTGCAATTTCCAGGAGGGACGGAAGAGCAATTCCTCCGAGGGAATGTACGAGAGAGGTTCTTTCTGCATTGGCCGCAATCACCTGGTCCATCAGAAGAAAAGAGCCGATCGTCATCGCCACCCAGGTGAGCACTCCGCAGACGAGGCAGGAGAGGATAAGCCAGGTCCAGGCGATTGTAATTCCGGCCGTTTCGCGTCCGATGGTAACGAAGGGAAATCGACTTTCCGTCGAGGTGAATTTATTTACGTTTTTTCCTCCGCGCAGGTGACTTTCCATATAGTCGATGAGTTGGGTAAGCCGGAAATCGGTGATCCGTTGATATTTTTTCCGGGTCCACGGCCATGAGGGAGTTTCGGCTGTCCAGAGGAGACTTTTCCCTTCCGGGTGGATGCGGGCGCGCCATCGAAGGGTGTTTGGGTTGGTGGAGAGAAACGTTCCGAACTGGAGCAGGTGGTCTCCTGTTTTCCTGTCCTGACCCGCCCATCCACCAAAGTTGCTCGCGGCTTTGCTGAGAAGTTCGATGAGGTCTTCGGAGGTTCCAGAGAACTCTGTTTTTAACTCGCTCACGGGTGGGATTATACGATCGAAAAGGGAGTGGTACAAAGAGGGGGTCTCTTTTTTTCCGGATCTCTTTTAGATCAGATTGTCCTCGTCCTCCTCTTCCTCCGGATCAAAATCGGGGGGAGGAAAGTCAGGGGGTTCGGTATCCGACAGGACTTCTTCGAGTACCTCTTCGGAGACATAGATAGGGGCCTGCATCTGGATCGCCAGCGCGATCGCGTCGCTCGGGCGGGAATCAACCTCGACACTCTCCCCATTTCGTTGCAGAACCAGTCGGGCGAAGAAAGTTCTGTCCCGGAGTTCTGTGATCAGGATTCGTTCCAGATTTGCGTCGAGCCCGTGAATCACATGTTCCAGGAGATCGTGGGTCATGGGGCGGGGAGTCTTTTTTCCCTTAATATTTCGATCGATGGTGACCGCTTCCCACATCCCAATCACAATGGGAAACGCGCGGTCCCCCTCGGTCTCTTTCAGAACGATCACCTGCTCATCATGGGTTTCGTTGATGATGATCCGGGACAGTTCCATCGGAAGCACAAGATTCTCCTTCGGTTGAACAACTCCAGTATATCCCGGCAAACAGGGTGGGGGGGGTTTTTTTGAAAATGAGTTTGGGAAGAGAAGAAACCGAAATGCTGACATTTCGCTCATTCTTCCTTTAGAATGGGGGGGGTATATGAATCGAACCTACGAACAGGTGTTTCTCGCCATTGCCGTACGAAATGGAATGATGAAGCAGGGGGAGGCGCAAGCCTGTCTTGCGAAATATACTTCTCCGAATAGAGAGGCGGGTTCCATTGAGGAAATCGTTCGAACGCAGGGAACGCTCACAGACAAACAGATCTCCCTTCTTCAGGCGGGGGTGAAAAAAGTACTCTCCTCTGATGCGGGGGCGGAGAATCGTCCCGCCCAGAATTCTTCCGGAGGATCCGATCCGATTCCGGGCTACCGGATTGTCCGAAAGATTGGCGTTGGGGGAACGGCCACTATTTTCCTGGGGGAGGCGGTTGAGGGAGAGAATGAGCAGGTAGCGCTGAAAATCATGCATCCTTCCCTGATCAAGGATGCTTTGGCGAAAGAGCGGTTTCTCCGCGAATCCCGGCTCCTTGTTGAGTTTGACCATCCCAACCTGGTGAAGGGGTATGCGCACGGGACGAACGGACCGTTTCATTGGATGGCGATGGAGTTTCTCGATGGGGAGAGTATTCAGGATGCGCTCGACCGGGAGAATATTCTTTCAGAAGCACGAGCCTTGGAAGTGATTCTGAGTGCCGCTCAGGCGCTCGACTATCTGCAGGAGAAGGAGATTCTTCACCGGGATATCAAACCGGGAAATATTGTGGCCCTGACGGATGGGTCGATCAAGGTATGTGATCTCGGTTTTGCCCAGTCGATTGGCAAGGATGCGAAGGAAAACAAAGAAGAGGAGACGACCAGCGGCACCGCTCAATATATGAGTCCCGAACAGGCTCGGGGACGGCAGGATATCGATATTCGTGCGGATATTTATTCGCTTGGCGCGACCCTCTACCACATGGTCATGGGAGAGTTACCCTTCGAAGGAGGGGACTCGATGGACGTGATGGCAAAACAGGTTATGGAAGCGTTGAATTCAAGCGGGATCAAGAATCGCCGTCTTTCCAAACATATGCACTATTTTATCGAACGGATGATGTCGAAGGAAAAGGCGTTGCGATACTCTTCTCCGAAAGAGTTGATCGAGGATATCGAAGCGCAGATCGAGGGCTTCCAGTCTCTTGAATATGATGAAAAGAAGGGGCGAGAAGAGTCCTCCATTCTTCGACAGATGAAAAAGAAGGAGGAGGATGAAGTCCCTCCTCCTCGAAAAGGAAATCCGATTACGACGCGCCGGTTTCGAAGAACCGACAGGAGTACACGTCGATTCCGGCGGGATCACTAGGAAACAGGAATGAAGATAGAGAAGAAGGCGAACCCCTCTCCGAAGGATTCGGCTATTTACCGGATTGATCGGGGGGTAGGCTTCAATGCCCGGGTCGAACCGTTCTGGTACACCTTCGAGCGTCTCGCCCCCCGGCTCGGTTTTGTCCAACGGTGGCGGGAAAAGCGGCGGTTACGAAAAGTCGTTTCCGAAATGAATGAACATCTCGTGAAACAGGGCGTAAAGGGTCTTGACTGGGAAGCGCAGGAAGGGGGATGTGTTTGCAACTTGCGTGTCGCAAAGGGAGGGTTGGTCTGGGAGTTGCAAAACTGCCTCACTTCTTTGGGGGGCACAGGGTCGGACAGGAAGTGGCCCCATTTGATGGCGTACCAGGATCAGACGTTTTATCTTCTTCCGGTCGAGTTCGAAGAACCGTTTGAACTCGAGATTGTTGTGAATGGGAAACCGATTGGAGTGGGGAGTGCGGTGAAGCTCTCTCGGGAATTGGAGAAGGTAAACGAGGTTCTTCGTGTGGAGGAAACGTTTGCTCTGGCGAAGTTGAAGAAGGTCGACTTTCTTGATGCGACCGAAAACGATATTTCGATGTATGAAGCCCGCCTTGCTTTCACCGATCAATTCTGGCCGATGTTTTCGTATGTGATGATGCGAAAACTGTCGGATACCTGTGTGGAGAAGAACCTTCCGGTCATCTTTGCCTGATCAGGCGATGAACATCGCGTCGCCGTAGCTGAAGAAGCGGTACTTTTTTTCGATCGCTTCCTGATACGCATCGAAGATTCTCTCTTTCCCGGCAAGAGCACTGATCAACATAAGGAGGGTGCTTTTGGGAAGATGGAAATTGGTGACGAGCGCGTCGACGACGCGGAAGGGGTAGGGAGGGTAGAGAAAGATATCGCTCCACCCGGAGGCGGTTCCTTTTTGTCCCCACGTCTCCAGGGCCCGGCAGGTGGTGGTCCCGACGACGACCACCCGTTTCGCTTTTTCGATTGCATCAAGGGTCTCCGGGGGGATCTCGTACCACTCCGAATGCATGACATGATCTTCCACCTTCTCGCACTTGACCGGTTTAAAGGTGCCGATCCCAACATGGAGAGTAAGAGTTTTTATCGGGCAGGGGACCTTCTGGAGAATCTCTTTTGTGAAGTGTAGCCCTGCTGTCGGAGCGGCAATGGCTCCTTCCTTCTTTGCATAGACCGTCTGGTAACGATCGAAATCTTTTTGCTCCGCCTCTCTTTTGATGTAAGGGGGGAGAGGCATCTTGCCAAGCCGGTTCATCAGAGGTTCTACCGGTTGGTTGAACTCCAGTACCCAATGTTCTTTCTCTCTTTTGACGATTTTTGCGAGCGCTTCTTCTCCTGCCCGTAGATCTTCGCCGACGTTCAGTTTTCGGGGGGTATCGAGGAGAGCGCTCCAGGTGGTCCCCTCCAGGTTCCGGACGAGGAGGGCATCGATCTTCGCCCCCGTCTGCCGGTAGAGCCGAATGCGAGCGGGAAGGACGCGTGTATCGTTGAGGATCAAGACGTCATCGGGTCGGAGAAGAGAGAGAATGTCGGGGAACGCGTGGTGGGAGACTCCTTCTTTCGCACGATCGAGAACGAGGAGACGGGAAGCATCCCGCTCTTCGGTCGGTTCCTGTGCGATCAACTCTTTGGGGAGATCGTAGTCGAATTCTGAGAGTTCCATGTTCAGGGGGGGATTATGCCACGCCTCGCTGGAAATGGGCCAGACCTTCTGAGAGGGCGGCGTTCTGTTCGGTGTAGACTCGCTTGACCCTCTTTCCGAGACCGCAGGTAATTTCGTGCGGGATCGTCGGAATCAAGCGGGCGAGTTCCTCGACCCGAATCTCTTCGTGGCCCTGTTTTCCGATCAGGGTCACCTCATCCCCCACCTTCAGCCCGGGGAGGGTACCGACATCGATCATGAGATAGTCCATGGTGACCGTTCCGACGACCGGAACCCGTCTTCCATGAACAAGCACTTGGGATCGATTCGAAAGTTGATGGGGATACCCATCGTTATATCCGACCGGACAGGTGGCGATCCGGGTCGGTTTTGTGGTGCGATGTTTTCCGCCGTAGCCGACATCACTTCCGGCGGGAAGATCTTTCAGGTAGACCACCCGGGATTTGAGTGAAAGAACCGGCTCGACGGCGACCTGGTGATCAGTCAGAACACCGCGATCGATTCCATAAAGGGCGACCCCGCTTCGTACCATGTCGAACCGGGATTCGGGATAGTTGAACGTTCCTCCACTGTTCGCCGCATGAATAATTGGAGGTCGGATGCCCATTTTTCCGAGGGAGTGGATCACTTGTTGGAATCGTTGAATCTGTTCCTTCGTTGCCCGTTGATTCGGGATTCCGGAGTCGGCCAGATGAGTACTCAATCCTTCGAGGAGGAGGTTCTTTCGACTCAAGATATCGCGGGCAATTTTTAAGGCACTTTGTGGAGTCGCGCCGAGCCGTCCCATTCCGGAGTCGACCTTCAGATGTACCCGAAGAGGTCTTCCGCATCTCCGGGCTTCCTGGTCGAGAATACCAAGAAGATCGGAAGAGTGTACCGTAACGGAGATATCGTACTCGACGACCCTCTGGATCTCTTCTTCAAAAATCGCTCCGAGGATCAGGATCGGGTGTGTGATCCCCCCTTCGCGCAATTCAATCGCTTCGTTCGAATCCCCGACGCCGAGCATTTCGGCCCCCGCCTCAACGGCGGTCCAGGCGAAGGGAAGGGCTCCGTGTCCGTACCCATCCGCCTTGACGACGGCGAGCAATCTGGTCTCTTCCGCAAGGTGTCGGCGGAGTAGCTTTACGTTGTGACGGACGGCGGAAAGATTAATCTCTGCCCAAACCCTGTTTCCTCTCATTCTCTCTTCCTATCTATATAAAGTGGGTGAGGACCGGGAGCCTCTGGGTCTGTCTCCCCCCAATCGCTGTTTCCCCCTCAGCGAGAGACTCCCGGCCGTTCCCCCTATTCCCTATTTCGTTTCGCGTTGATTTCCGCTTCGGTCTGTTTCAAGTAAAGCGGAACCACTTTTTCCAGATCTTGTCGTCTTCCTGCCTGGAAATCCCGTTCGGCCAAGAGTCCCACGAACGACGGTCGTGGGTGGGCGAAGTCGGGTCCGAGGCTTTTACGAGGTTCGAAAAGTTTTCCAAAGTTTTCGAGCCCGCTTCCGAAGACAATCGCTTCTTCGGGAATCTGCTTTACGAGTTCCTCCGGTTTCTCTGCAAGGAAGTCGGAGCTTCTTTGCGGAGAGTAGAGTGCGGCGTAAAGAAGATTCCACTTCGCATCGATTACGGGGCAGAGAAGCGCCATTTCTCCAGCAGTGGAGCGGGCGGCTTCTGCCATTGCATCGAGAGAAGCGACACCCAGGATCGGTTTCCCCAGGGCGATGCACAATCCTCTGGCCGTGGCGAGCCCAACGCGCAGCCCGGTAAACGAACCGGGACCGACATCGACTGCGATCAGGTCCACATCCTCTAGGGGTGTGGAGGTTTTTTCCGTAACCCGTTTGATCGCAGGGGCGAGTTCACGGCCATGAACCATCCCTTTCTCAAAGATCTCTTCGGCAGCAAGTTGTCCATCGACCACGAGCGCCACCCCTCCCACAGGGCCTGACGTCTCAATGGCGATCGTTCTCACCTTCTGGAATCTACGACATGGGGCATGGGGATTCAAGTCGTAATTTATGAAATGTAAATTATATTTTTAAGGCTCCTCAGACCCCCCGGGAGTTGTCTTCTGGCTCCGATTCTGCTAGAGATGTCGCGATCGTGAAAAAGAGCCGGATCCGAAAATTGACATGGAAACTGCTGGTGGTCTACCTGGCGGCCATTATGCTCGTCGGGATCGCCGATCCCGATCCGGGGAAGTACCTCCGTTGGTGGTTCCCGCCGGCAATGGGTCTTCTTGCAGGGGGACTCTCTCTTCGGATCTGGGCGACGGGGCACCTTGAGAAAAACCGGGTCTTAACGGTGACCGGGCCGTATGCGTACGTAAAAAATCCTCTCTATGTCGGAACCTTCCTCTGCCTTGCCGGGCTTTGCGTTCTTGCGCAAGGCTCTCCAGAGAATCCTTCCTGGCCCCTTCGGTATGCAAATTGGATCCTCTTCGGGACAGGTCTTCTTGTCTTCGTTCTCTATTATGTGCCGTATAAGAAAAGGCGGGAGGGGGATCGACTTCTGCGAAACTTCGGGGAAGCGTGGAGCCATTATGATCAGAGTGTACCGGACTACTTCCCAAAGCTTCATCGATACGAGCGATCTTCTTCGAATCAATGGGTAGGGGCGAAGGTGTTGGAGAATAGCGAGCTCTGGACGACCGGGGCCGTTTCCCTTCTTGCTATTGCCATTCTCTTTAATGGAACTCTTCTTCGGTGGATCGGATTATGAAGATCCTTCGCAAATCAAAGGGAATGCTTTCGGCGACGATTCGGGAAGTCGATCTCAACGGAACGACCGTCGTCGAGAAAGAATTCCGGGGGACGGACCCTTTTACCCGATTTCTCTTTGGGCCCTTTATGCTTCGACGGGAAGAGAAGGCTCTTCGCCGGTTGGAAGGGATGGCGGGGATTCCGAAAGTGTTCGGAAGAAGCCAGGAAGGAGGGCTTCTTCTCGAGCGGGTGGAAGGCAAGCCGATGAAGTCGTACCAGGCGGGAGAGTTGCCCGATTCGTTTCTGGAAAAACTGCTCGAGCTTGTTTTCCGGATGCACAAACGGGGTGTCGTTCATCTCGATCTTCGTCACAACAAAAATATTCTCGTGACCTCCGATGGGGATCCCGTTCTTCTCGATTTTGCGAACGCCTTTCGGTGGAACGTTCTTCTTTTCCCTCTCTGGGGAATCTTTAAGAAGGTTGACCGTGGAGCGATTCTGAAACAGAAAAGACGAAATTTTCCGCATCTCCTGACAGAAGAGGAAAAGAAGGCGCTTGAACGCCATCGATTTTTTCGTCGCCTCTGGATATTCACCAAACCGGGGAGGCACTCTCGATGAGCCGGGTTCGGATGGTGGCGGCCGAGGTTCTCCGCTCGGCCGAGCGGGAATCGATCTTCGTCGATGAAGCGTTGGAACGGGAGCGTAGTGTCGAGCTCTCTTCCCGTGACCGGGGTTTTCTGACTCATCTTGTTTATGGAGTGACCCGACACCGAAATACACTCGACTGGCTTCTCAAGAAGATCTCCGGCGTGCGCAAGATCGACAACCGTTTGTTGAATCCGCTTCGGATCGCGCTCTATGAAATGCATTACCTTGATGGGGCGGCGCATGCGGCGGTGAACGAAGCGGTCGAGTCGTGTCGAAAGGCGGGAAAGAAGTCGACCAGTTTTGTCAACGCCGTTCTGCGAAAGGCATCGACCGCCGACTGCGACGCACTTCTTCCCCAGGATGATGCGATTCGTCACTCGATGCCGGAATGGATTCTTGCTCGGTGGAAGCGTTTCTATCCGGATCAATATCCTTCCCTTCTTTTGTCGTGCAACCGGATTCTTCCGGTGACCGCGCGGGTCAACCGGCGGCGGGCGAAGAGGGAAGAGCTTTCCCTTCCTGCCGGGACTCATCCTGACTCGGTTCTACTCGAAGGGTCTGTCGGAGATCTCCCCGAGATGCTCGAGGGGAAGATCTCGGTACAGGACGAGACGGCGATGGCGGTCGCGCCTCTCCTTATGCCGGAAGGGAAAAGGATTGTCGACCTCTGTGCTTCTCCCGGAGGGAAGGCGACGCATGCGGCGGAATTGGGGGGGGCGGTTCTCGCGGTAGATGTGAGCGAAAAGAAAATCTCGCGCGTAGAGGAGAACGCCCGGCGGCTCGGGCTTGATCTCTCGTGCATCGTTGCGGATGGTCGAACGGTTGCGGGCCGGTTTGATGCGGTTCTTCTCGACGCGCCCTGTTCCAATTCCGGGGTTCTCATGCGCCGCCCCGATGCCCGGTGGCGGCTCACGCCCGAAGACATTCCCACAATGGCAACGCTTCAGCGGGAACTTCTCGACAACGCTGCGAAGCTCGCGCCCCTCATCGTCTACAGCACCTGTTCCCTTGAGCCCGAGGAGAACGAAGAGCAGGTCGACGCCTTTCTGTCACGCCACGAGGGATGGACCTGTGATCACCGGGAAGTCGTTTTTCCGAGCGACCAGGCGGCGGGTGGATTCAGCGCCCGGCTTCGCCGATAACTCTCTGACCTGTTGAGAAGAACCTTTCTGTGTTGTGGGAAATCCTACTGGCCGAACGCTTCCTCGAGTGTTTTCTTTGCTTTCTTCTTCACCTTCAGGTGCAGGGAGTTCCTGAGGTAGTTGTCAATCCTCCGCGAGGTGGTCTCGATCGTGTCGTCGTTTCTGGCCGATACGGGAAAGCGGCAGAGATATTTCCCATCTTTAACCTGGAATACCAGGCAGGCACCTTCGAATGTGCCGGGAAGGTAGCTGACTTTCCCCACCTTCTTCTCGGAAATCACACGACCATAGATGAATTCTCCGTCGATAATGGCCAGGTACTTGTAGGCGTTCGCTTTTGTTCTCGCTATGGAAAAACCTTTTTCCACACCTTCGGCATCGATCAACCCGTAATGAACTTCATTCGTAAGAGATTTCAGAATCTGGTCCATGCCCAGGATTTCAGGCATTGTGCCGAAAGTTGATCGCCAGTTGTCCAGGTACCTGTATTTCTCTGGATATCTTCCGTCGGAAAAACGGGTTTTTGGGGGCTCGGAATAGAGTACCAGGCAGGTATTCCCCCCCCGGCTCAGAGCCGGGAAGACCATCTTTTCGTCGAGGGTGGGTAGGGGATTGCCCGAATCCTTCTCTTTGCGGGCTTTCAGAAACCATTGGTGAAGCTCAAGGCAATGCTCAAGCATTGCGTTCGATTCCAGGCGGACTTTTTCAAGGGCCTCTTCGGCTTCTTTGGTGCGCCGTTCCTTCATTTCCCGCTCCTTGATTTCTTCTTCGCTTGGACCGCAGGCGAGCGTGGAGAGAATCAGCAGGGCAACGGGGATCGTTTTTTTCATGAAGAGACGATAGTTCTTCTTCGATTTGTTATCAAATTAAATCAAATCGACACCCTTTCAGGGGATTTCAATAGTTGTTTTCTCTGTTCCCCAGAAGAGATCCGCGGGAGGATTTTATTCAATAAACAGATCTTAAAATATGCGATTGCAAACAACTCCCCTTTATTTCGCGAGGTCGACCCCCTTTTCAGGGGATGAGTGTAGTACTATTAACTCATGACCACTGGGAAAATCGAGGTAACCTGTCCCTGCGGCCGGATCATGAATGTGGCTGCGGAGCATGCCGGGAAAAAGGCGCGCTGTCCCGGGTGTCAGGAAGCGGTTTTCATCCCGTTTCCCGAACCGGTGGAACTTCCTCCCGAACAACCTCCCGACCAGGTTTCCGAACAGTCGGCACAAACGAAAAAGTGTCCCTTCTGTGCGGAAACGATCCTCCCTTCGGCGGTCAAATGTAAGCATTGCGGAGAAGACCTGAAGGGGGCGACAAAATTACGGAGACCCGCCAGGGCAAGGGCCCGACGGGATTCCGCCTTGAAAATGGCGGATACAGGGGGAACGGATATATTCGTCTACGGTCTTCTCGGCTGGTTGCTCTGTTTTGTTTTTGGAATCGTCGCCTGGGTGCGCGGGAATGGGTATCTCAGGCTTTGCCAGGCCCGGAAAGTACAGCCCAACGGGTTGGCGGTGGCAGGACGAATCATGGGAATGATCCAGACCGGTATTTTCCTCGCTTTGATCGCGCTGTACGCATTTGCGGTTTTGTTTCGTGTTGCCATGTAACCGGGTCCTAGTCTTGAGAGGCCTTGGCTCTACTCCAGAACCAGTCCCTCGTAGAGCCGGTTGAAATGGAGAACCGCCGATTCAAAATGTTCGGGGCGGTAGAGAAGGTCGTCCGTCTTCAAGGTAAGCTTTAGCCGGAAACCCCCCGCTTTCGAGCCCCGCAATTCGAACGCCGATACCCCCGGCAATTGGGAAAGAATCGTCACGCTCTCGGGCAGATTGATATGAGGCCCCTCCCCGTGTGCTTCCATCTCCCGGTAGAGTGCCGCGAGGGAGGGATTTCCATAAAAGAGGATCGATTCCGCTTCCGTACGGGATCGGCGCTGGAAACGCCACCCCTCAAAGACGAAAGGGAATCTTCCCGCGCTCCCCGAACGGATCACCACGGGAGAGTGGGGAAGTTTGTCGACATCGAGTTCGAGGTGCAACGTACCCGGTTTCGGGAAGAGAGCGTGCAGCGGTCGCTCTTCGTAATGGAAATAGATCGTCGCCGGCGTGAAAGGAATTCGGCGGACAGAAATATCTGGGAATAGGCTCTTCCATCGGTCGGCGAGTTGTTGTATCGCCTCCCCGTCGTCGGACCTCTCCCGCCACATCTTCCAGAGAACGCGAATGGGAATCAGAATGAACAGTACCGCACAGGCGATATAGAGAAATGTCGGTAACCATTCAGGCATCTCGGGCATCCCTTCACTCTATAAGCTCTTCTCTATTAGAGCATCGATTATTTCCCCGGGGAGGAGGATCTTGCCGCGTGGAAAATAGGCGTGGTATGATTTGCGCGTGGCTTTTGATCCGAACTTTGTCCGAACGCTTGAGGCTCTGCGTCTCTTGACCCGGAGAATCCGGCCGGGGGATAACCGGGGAGATCGAATCTCTTCCCGCAAGGGGAGTTCGATCGAATTCTCTGAGCATCGTGCCTATACACCGGGGGATGAGATCCGCTACATTGACTGGAACATCTACGCCCGCCACAACAACCTTTTCATCAAGGAGTTCTCGGCGGAAGAGAATCTGCACGTAACACTTCTTCTCGATAGCTCCGCTTCGATGGGAATCGGATCCCCTTCAAAGTTCGAAGCGACTCGGGAAGTCGTGGCGGCACTCGCCTATATCGGGTTGAGCCATTTTGACAGCGTGAGTCTGTACTCGTTCGATTCGGCTCTCCAGGCCCGGCGGAAATTTCTGCGCGGAAAAAACCGCGTCTTCGATCTCCTGGAGGAACTGGAACGGATCGAACCGGCGGAATCTTCCGACCTTCAAAGCGCTTTCTCGGTTCCGATTGCCCGCCAAAAGGGAAATTCTCACGCCGTGATCTTGACCGATGGTTATGACCGGAAGGGGCTCACTTCTGCCATCGCCTCTCTCAAAGGGCAGGGTTTCGAGGTACATCTGATCCACACCGTCTCCCGGGAAGAGATTTCTCCCGATCTCGAGGGGCGATACACGTTGACCGATCTGGAGTCGGGAAAACGACTCGATGCCGACCTCGTTTCGGGGCTCTTGGAAAAATACCGCACCCGCTTCTCTTCTTTCTGCCGTGATCTCGAAAGAATGGCACGCGAGCAGGAAGTCTCATACGTTCGCGTCTCCATGGACGATTCCCTCGAAGAGCGTGTTCTTCAGATTGTCCGCTCGGGGGGAGTCCTGGAGCGACGATGAATTTTGTTTATCCGAATGGGTTATGGCTTCTTCTCCTTGGGATTCCGATCGTGGCTCTCCATTTTTATCGCGGTCGGGTTCGGAAGAGGTCCGTTCCTTCTCTCGCTCTCTGGGAAGAGGTGATCCGCGAAGAGAATCGGAAATCCGCTCTGAGGCAATTGCGCCACCGACTTTCCCTTCTTCTGAATCTTCTCATTCTTTTCCTCCTGACGGCATCGGCTGCCGAACCGATCGTTCCGGGATGGAACAGTCCCGAAAAGGTCTGGGCCTTTGTTTTGGATACCTCTCCCCGAATGTTTGTGCGAGAAGAGGATGGTCAGAGTCGTATGGAGAAATCGCGCAAGGTGGTGGAGGAGTGGTTGTCTGTTGTCGGAGAAGCCTCCCTTTATGACGGCACCGGTCTCGTGGAGCCTGCGACAAAAGATCGTGATCGAATTCGGGCGACTCTCCGGCAGATGGAAGTGCGTCGAGAAGGGGATCCGTTTAAAGTGGTCGATATTCTCAAAAAGAATCGGCCGGAACTGGAGGTTCTTCTTTTTTCCGATCGAGGGGCCGCCGGTTCCGTCTCTCTTGGATCGCCACGGGAAAATCGAGGCTGGATGAGTGGATCGTGGCAGATCCCCCCCGGAGCCCTTTACCCGACGCTTACTTTAAACACGCATCGTTTTGGAGGGAGGGCTCAAAAAGAGACTCTCACTCTTCGATGGAATGGATCTCCTTTTGGGGAAGAAGAGGTCATTCTCGATGAGTCGCTTCTTTTCCAACTCGCTCTCGATCCGGAGACCTACCCAGAAATTTCTTTCGATCTCGGGGGGGTCTTGGAAGTGGAATTCAAAGAGAAGGATTCCTTTCCTCTGGACGATGTGGCCACATTTGTCTTTCCCGCGACCGCCCCCCTTCCTCTGCTCCTCTTTCATCCGGATGCTCCCGATTCGAGACTTTGGAAAGCGTTGGAAGGTCTTGCGGAAGCAGGCCTTGTTGCCGAACCGATAGCGGTGCCGATCGAGAAGTTTTCCGATGTGACGTCGGCGATGAGGGAGGGAATTGTTGCCATTTTCGACCGGTGTGCCCCTCCCAAACCGCTTACCCGTGGAGCCTTTCTCTTCTTTGGTGGGGGCGAAGGATGGCTTCCGGTAGAAGTTGGGTCGGAAAAGGAGTTCCCTGAAATTACAGACTGGAATTCTGAGGGGGGGCTCCTTCGAGGAATCGATTTAACCGATTTTGCGGTCCGTCGATCCCGGATCCTGAAGGGAGGAAGAATGTTGATCTCTTCTTCCGAAGGGGTGGTTGCGGTGGTGAAGCAACAAGGGGGTTTTTCGGCGGTCGTCTTTGGATTCCCACTTTCCCTTTCCGAATCGGATCTGACTCTTCGAGCGGCCTTTCCCCTCTTTCTCCGTCAATGGGTGGAGTGGATCCGGCTTGGGGGGGCGAACCGCTCTTTTCCGCGTCAGGGGATCTGGTCGGATCCGATTACCCCGACGGCCCCACTGTGGATCGAGGAAGGAAAGCTCCAGGTGACAGAAAGAGACGCAAAACAAGAAATTCCGGTCGAAAAAGGACGTCTTCTCGCGCCGTGCATTTCGAGCGCTCCGGGACCGGTTCAAGTTCGGGCGGCGGAAAGAGAGGAGTGGATCGGAGTAAATCTTTTTCGTCCAGACTGGTCCGATTTGAGAGAAGAGGGGAGCGCGTCTCCTCCCAAACCGATTCGCCCCTGGTACCGGGACCTTCCCCTTCCCTTTTTGGGAGCCGGTCTCGCTCTCCTTTTTCTTCTTCTGGAGTGGTTCCTCTTCCATCGTGGATGGATCTGATTGCGACGGCACCGATGACCTGCTACTCTTTTGTAGCCTTTTGAAAGGGATGGGTGATGACGAGAGCTTTTCTGCTGGCTCTCTTCCTGCTTCCAGTTCAGGACGATACACGGGTCGATGAAGCGGTCGCTCGCTTTGAGAAAACCTGGAAAAAATCACGAGAAGATCATATCCGTTCGGGTTCCATTATCCGCCTGACCAATCTGCGTGACCCGAAAATCCTCGCGGCCCTTTCCGGGAAACTTCCCCGGGAACGGAGTCCCTTTCTGCGGGAAAAATTGGTTTTCGCGATTGGGCAATATACGGAAAGCCCCGAGGCCGCGAAAATCCTCTTTGATGAGTTGAAGCGGAATCGAAAGAATCCCAATGTCATTCAGGTCGCTCTTCAACAGATGGGCGAGATGAAACCGGCCATAACGCGCCCGCGCGTAAAGGAAGTCAATCCTCTGATTGCCTCACGGGATCTGACCCTTGCGGTTACCGCGGTGCGGACACTCGGGTTTGTTCGACATAAGTCGAGTGTTCTCGAATTGATCAACCGGCTTCGTCGCTGTCAGCAGGATATGCGGAAGTTCATTCTGGGAGAAAAGCTTCCCGACTGCAGCGACAGTGGCTGAGGGATTACCTGCAACAATGTTCAGCAGTTGCTCGAACAGTATGAACAACTCAACGCACAGGGGCGTGCCGCCTGGATGGCGGTCGGAAAGTATTCCATGCTGGTGCCGGTTCTTTTGAACTCTCTCAAGTCCATCACCGGAAAGACCTTCACTTCTTATGTCGATTATCGAAGTTGGTGGGGGCGGGAAGGGAAAGAGTTCGAAGTGCTCGACTGATGGGGATCTCGACGCTTCTTCTGGTTCGGCCGTCGAAGATCTTCTTCGGGAGGTCGAACGCCAGATCAAAAATCAGTCTCCCGAGGGGGTGGCGCTCCATTTTGATTCTCCCTATTCCGGTTCCGGCTTTCTCTCTCCTCCGCCCGTTTCGGTTCGGGAGGAGTCGATCGGACCGGTCCGGGTTCGCTCCTGGAAAGGAGAGTCTTCCGGGAAGAACGAATCTCCTTCCTCTTTCCCCCCTTTTCTTCTCGGGCTTTTTTCGGTAACGGATGTACGGATCAAGCTTCTCCGTTTGGAGGGATTCCGGGGGGAGATCTCGCTCGATATGACCGGCAGGAGAGCCTCCGGAGATCGCTTTCATAGAACAGAGATCTATCAGGCGGAATGGAAAAAGGGGAAAGGGGGGAAGTGGTTGTTTTCTACCTTGAGGCGCCTATCCGGTCGCTGGCTCGAAAGTTCCCGCCTTCTTTTTGAAGATCGGACGGAGGCTCTCGGATTGCGCCTCACTCCCTCGGTGAAGCGAAAGGATCTTCCCCTCTTCATGGAACCGTTCTCCTTTCTGGGAGGGGATCCGGAAGATCTCTTCCTTCAACTTCGGAGGGAGGGGATCCGTATTGAGGTAGAGACGGTTTCGTCGGAGAAAATTTTCCCGGAAGGCGATTCGGTGATTCCGGCCGTTTTCGTTCTCGACCCCGGGGATCGAGTCCGGGCACGGTTTATCGGCCCTGGGTCGGTCGAGAAAGCGATTCAGTTTCTTCAAAAAACTCCCTGATTCGACAGTTGTTCCCCGGGGAGGCAGTTGGTATGATCTGCGCCCTATGAAACCAACATTACAACTCGCCCTGGACTTTCTCGAACTCTCCCGCGCCTTGCAGATGGCTCGCGAAGCGGCGGCCGGAGGCGTCCAATGGATCGAAGCGGGAACGCCCCTCATCAAGAGCGAGGGTCTCAATTCAATTCGTGCCTTGCGCCGTGAGTTTCCGAAGCATTACATCATTGCCGACTTGAAAACACTCGATGCGGGTCGCACCGAGTTTGAAGCGGCGGCGAAGGCGGGTGCCAACTGTGCTACCGTCTGCTCTACCGACAGTGACTCCACGATCATGGAGTGCATTGAGGCGGGGAAAAACTACGGAATCGATGTCTGTGTCGATCTTCTGGGTCGCAAAGGCGAAGAAGCGATCGAACTGGCAAAGAAATGCCAGGAGTGGGGCGCCCACCATGTGGGTCTGCATCTTCCGATTGATGATCAGATGCGTGGTTTGGATGTGACGGAAAAGATCCGAGAGCTTCGACCTCATGTGACCCTGCCTATTGCTGTGGCAGGAGGCGTCAACAGTGAGACGGCGGCGGACATGATCAATGCAGGCGCCGATATTGTGATTGTCGGCGGAGCGATCACCAAGAGTCCGGATGCGGAGGGGGCGACAAAAACAATTCTTCGTGCGATGGAAGAAGGGGTTTCGATCGAGACGGAACTCTTCAAACGCGGATCTACAGATGAGGAAATACGTGAAATCCTCGCCAAGGTTTCCACCCCAAACCTGTCCGATGCGATGCATCGATCCGGCGATTTGCCGGGGCTGAATCCTTGCCAACCAAATACGAAGTTCTTTGGTCCTGCCGTTACCGTGCGTACGTATCCGGGTGATTGGGCCAAACCGGTCGAAGCGATCGACCTCGCGAAAGAAGGCGATGTGATTGTGATCGATGCGGGAGGCGTAGCCCCCGCCATCTGGGGAGAACTCGCCTCTCATTCCTGTCTTCAGCGTAAGGTGGCAGGAGTCGTGATTCACGGCGCCATCCGGGATATCGATGTGATCCGGGAAATCGGCTTTCAGGCGGTGTCGAAGATCATCACGCCGACGGCGGGCGAACCGAAAGGATTTGGCGAAATTAACATTCCGATCAAGGTAAGTGGTGTTCAGATCGAGCCGGGGGATTGGATCATGGCGGATGATTCCGGTGTGGTTCGGGTTCCGAAGGGGAGATCGGTCGAGATTGTGAATCGTGCTATGGACGTTCTAGAGCACGAAAACCGGCTTCGGGGAGAGATTCAGAAGCAGGGGACCCTGGCGAGCGTGACGGAACTGGTGAAGTGGGAAAAGAACATCGTCGAGTCTTTGGAGAAATAATTCTCGAGTTTGCGAATGAAATTCGAGGCGGGTATAATAACCACAGATGACGTGTGAACGATGCCAGAAGAACCCTGCGACGGTCCACCTGACCGCGATCGAAAAAGGGGTGAAAAAAGAAGGGCACCTCTGTGAGGAGTGTGCACGATCTGCCGGCGTCGGAATGAAGGTCACCTTTTCCATTAGTGACATCCTCGGAAATCTCATGGAGCCCAAGGTCGGCCCGGGGGGGAAGCGGAGTCGATCCAAATCTTGTCCCGAGTGTGGGCTCACCTACAACCAATTCAAGGCGAAAGCGCGACTCGGTTGTGGACACGATTATGAGGTCTTTGAGTCGGAAATTATTCCGATCCTCGAGAAGGTCCACGGCAGTACGCAACACATGGGAAAAGTTCCCTCGACCGTGGAAGATTCGGTGCGCCGTGAAAATGAACTGAATCTGTTGAAGCGGGAACTCGAAACAGTGGTACGTTCGGAAAATTATGAACGGGCCGCCGAGATTCGGGATCGGATTAAGAATATAGAAATTGAGCTTGACCCGGGGCAGGCATGAAAATAGACGACTGGATGGGCCAGTCCGGTGAGTGGCTCAAAGGGACGGGCTCCGAGAGTGATGTTGTCATCTCCAGTCGGGTTCGTATCGCCCGGAATCTCAAACGCTTCCCTTTTCTCACGACGGCATCCGCCCAGGTTCGATCAGAAATTGAAACGTTTCTTCAGGCAAAGCTGGAAGGGGCAGAGCTTCCTTCTCCGCTCCATTATTTTTCTCTCGCGACATTAAACGAAGTCGATCGCCATTTTCTTTTTGAGCGACACCTCGTCAGTCGGGAGATGGCCGGGGGAAGTGGATCCCGGGGGGCGGCGATCCGGGAGGATGAAGCGGTCTCCATTATGGTCAATGAAGAAGATCATCTTCGTTTCCAGGTCATTCATTCCGGGCTCGAACTTCAAAAGGCGTATGAAGTTCTCGATAGTTTTGATTCCAGACTGGAAGAGCATCTCTCCTACGCATACCACTCCCGGTTTGGCTATCTGACCGCTTGTCCGACGAACGTGGGGACGGGATTACGTCTTTCGGTCATGATGCACCTTCCCGCATCGGTTCTCTCCAAACAGATGGACAAGGTGTTGCAGTCTCTTCAACGTTTGAATTACACCATCCGCGGGTTTTACGGAGAAGGGACGCAACCGATCGGAGATTTCTACCAGATATCAAACCAGGTCACGCTGGGAAAGACGGAATCTGATTTGATTGAAGAGATGGGGAGGGTTATCCCGGAGGTGTTGAAATTCGAGCGATCCTGGCGGTACAAATTGATGGAAGATGAGCCGAAGAAACTCGAGGACAAGGTATGGCGGGCTTTTGGGATTCTCAAGTATGCCCAGAGAATTTCTTCCGAAGAGACGATCGCTCTCCTTTCTGCTTTGCGCATCGGGGCGAATCTGAATATTCTTCGGGAACTTCCGATTCGGCTCATTAATCAACTCTGTGTCTACACACAACCGAGCCATCTTCAGAAACTTTCCAAACGAACCCTGGCACCGGAAGAACGGGATGTGGTTCGTGCCGAGTACATCCGGGAACAACTCGAGAAGGTGTAAAAGCGGTTCTCGCTTGCATCGGATGTGGGAAGAGATTACGACTTCTTTTTGCGGCGGGCGGTTTCTGTCGTTCGGGTTGTCTTTGTTTTCCGGGTTGTTTTTGTTTTCCGGGTGGTTTTTGTTTTCCGGGTGGTTTTGTTGATGAGTTTCATGAATTGGGGGGGGTCGAGGGACTATTCCGGTCCGGAGGAGGTGGAGGAGGACGAGGAGGAGGTATTCGGAAGTATTCGGAAGTATTCGGAAGTATTTGGAAGTATTTGGAAGTATTCGGAAGTATTCGGAAGTATTTGGAAGTATTCGGAAGTATTCGGAAGTATTCGGAAGTATTCGGAAGTATATTGTATATACTATATAGTATATACTATATAGTATATACTATATAGTATATACTAT
>PVBE010440281.1_pt1 | contig 39223 bp, 31 predicted proteins | sample 1631181 | NCBI WGS metagenome assembly PVBE01 (sample SAMN08397723, study PRJNA350692) | Marine metagenome, whole genome shotgun sequencing project. | isolation source: water | place: Pacific Ocean | collected 2012-04 | reverse complement strand
GAGTTGTTTTTCGCTTTGAGATCGGATCATAGGTGCACGGTTTTCCATGGTTGACGGGACTTTTTCGTGCACTATTATACCTGAAATATCATATATTCCATAATAATATCAATGGCTTATAGTTTATGAGCAGACTCTATGTAGTACTGGACAATAACAACAACCAAAGGAGCAACGACGTGACGGACGTGCGGCCGTTGTTGCTGATCTTCAAGAATCCTTTCAGCCACACATCAGCTAAATTGAAGTAGGGGAAAAACTCACCGTTGCATTTGCGGCGTCCACTTTCGCGTTTTGTGCGACACGGCTTCCCCAATCGAACGTTCAAATGTATCGATATCTTCGCGCTGAATGACCAGTTCAGATTCGTGTGGGAATTTCATGCTGGGGCGATAGGATCCTTCCATCCGACTCCACTGATTCTTAACCCTGTATCGTTGCCCTTCGTAGTACGCCATTATCTGCAATATTTGCTCTTCAGCGTCCGATACAAAGAATCCGTCGGAAGCTAATTCACCACCTGTTTGGGACAGCGAAGAGTGAATCCAATCTTTCAACGCACCACAATGCTCGAGTGCCAGTCGATAGGGACCATCGAGCTGTCTGATCGGATCTGCCTCGTCAAGCACTCGCCAACCCTCTTCAGCCGATACCACCACTTGAGCAAAAGCCTGTCGTGCGTACCAAGAGATCGGTAGATGGCCTTCAATCACAAGCTCGAGAACATTTTGAACTGTAATCTCTTCACCTAAGCCAGAACTTAATCTTGCCGCAGCATCCTCTAACGAGAACCAACTCTTCGCCTTGTAGTTTTTTTTCACGTGATTCCCCTACGACATACTGATCTTCACTAAGCTAGTTGCCTCGCGTTACTGGACGCCAGCGAATGGCATCGGCAACAACGACAGAACCCGTAGTAACACTGGCTACTTCAATACTCGTCTCACCTGCGGGCAATCGGAATTCACCTAGATCGTTCCAGCCGAATGATGCTGCTCCGCCGTCGAATTCGATCTTCCGGCGATCACTGTCTGATACCAGCGTCATATCGTATTTGCCAAGTGACGAGTTCGACAAACTGTCAACGATAAACTGAGGCTCCCTGCTCTTGGTATCGTTATTTGCGCCCAGATAATACGCCAATCGCCACCGTCCCGATTGCGGTAACGAAGTAGTGAAGATCGCACGGCTGTCTTTTTCTGAATCAGGATTGATCACCGCCATCGTTTTGCGATATTTACCCCAACTGTCGAAATAGACCGCACGACTCCAATAGTTGACCTGGCCATGCATCAATTGGTACTCCGGCAACCCCTGATCCATGTCGATAGCGATGCTGCCGAGCAGTCCGGGCGCAAGAAATCGAGCTTCCTGTTGGGGCTCTGAGCGCCAGATGGTGAAGCCACTATCCAGGTCGTCGACCACAATGTCCCCGTAATCAGGTCGCTGCCAGTCACTGGATCGAGTGCCGACAAAACGGTCACCGTGGTGCCGCTGCTCACTGTCAACCTTGGGTAGCTTCAGTCTCTGCTGCACTCGATTGAGTGCAAGGTAAGGCTGAGTCCACAGCTGAAATAAGGGTGTCATGGTAACAATGCCAATTTCAAGAGATGTATACCCGGGAACTCGAATAGGATCGGTCACATCCCATGTAGGCTCCTTAACGTCCCCCCATTGATACCTCAGGCGCAACAATCCGGGTGTAGCTTCGTCGTTCCTAATGTGCACGCGGGTTTGGTACTGGGGATTCGCTTGGTCATCATCGGTCAGCCTGACCGACGTGACAGAAGACATCAGGAAACCAGGTAGGGAAGCATCGCTCAGCCAGTCACCTAACAGGGGTTCCAATGCAATATTGAGGTCTGCCGCGATCCTGTACAGGTCAGTGATCTGGAAGTGTCGACCACGGAACTGATTGACCAGTTCAGCAAGAATTGCCGCAGTATTCTCGCGCCCCACGCCATCCAAAATCGAGCGAGCGATCGCTTCGCTCTTAAGGGCAAGGACATTGAGCGACAATCGAGGTGCTTCTGAAGGCTGCAAGTCGGCGAGGGAGGTACCAAGCGCCCGATCCCAAACTGAGGGTCTTTCGGTTGCTGCGCGCTGCACTTGCTCTGCGATGGACTGTGTTTGACCTAGAACGAGCGCTTCAATGATCTGCCCCAACTGCATGTTTATCTGCTGACCGAACTCATGCGCGGAAAAATAACCGCGTTTATCCGTTAGCAATCGGGATACCAATTCGTCGAGCACAAAGTTTACCGCATGGGCGCCTTCTCCCGTTGCGCTGGTTTGGAACTGCAGAAAATTGCGAGAACCACCGGTAAACAGGTTGCCACCGCTGAAGTCGTTCTCGAAGTATTGCTCGAGGGCATTCAGCTTGGCCAAGCCCAGGCCACCCTCCTCATCTTCATAATCCTCGGGATCGGTAAACCGCAGCTCAAATCTGGAGGTCGGGAAACTGTTTTCCCGCAACAGCAGGACACCCGGCATGGACTGCACAGTATCCATTCGCCAACCACCCCCATAGCCACGAAGAACATTGGGTGTTTCAACGAGGCTCAACCCGTCGTAGGGATAGGGCAGGCCAAGTTTCCGTGCCGATAGGAACAGCTCACCCAACCGTTCCCGGATGGCCATCTGTGCGTCCGCAAAGAACTTCAAGTTACGATCATGGCCGGGGTGCAAGAGCACCTCGAACTCCACATCCGCGACCTTCATCGCTCGTCGTTCGAACCTTGATGCGACCAGCCCAACGTGGGGCAAGGGCGACTGTGGCCTGAAACGATAGCGTGACGTTTTCCCATCAGTAGTCAGTTTCTGTCGACGGCCAGGACCAGCCACCAGCCAATCGGCCGGTATTTCTACCTCAAGATCCAGCCGGTAATAATCATTCGGGTGCGTTCTGGGTTCGCCCTGCGGCACGTCGGTGCCAGTAGACGGCAACCAGTGTGCGCCAGGCATCATGGCAATGTAGGTTGGCTCAAAAATACTCGTTTTGAGGCCAAGAATACCGATTGCCCCTTGAGTGAAGTCGGCTTCTGCCAAGTTTAAATGCGTGTCCAGATAGCCAAAGAACTCATCAGGCGTTCCGGATGCCTGCAGTGAGACAACCGTTCCTGATCCCTGAGCGATTGACTGCTGGGGCTTAATCTCCAGCAACCCGTCTTGATGGGACCAACCCGCCGCGCCACCGTCTACTCTTGCGTCAGTCACGGTAAAGCCCGGGTTGAAGGAGAAGATGAGCGTGGACATCGACCGGTCCCGCGGTGCCTCTACTTCGAGCTCGAGTTCCATCGAGACCACATCACCTGGTTTGATCGAGAGTGTTCCGGAAAGTGATTGCATGTCCGCTCTCGGCATCGCCTGTTTGGCTTCGTGTGCCGATCGCCAGACTGCCAGTTGCTCGATGGTGCGATTGACTTGCCAGACATAGACACCAAGCAGCATCACGGAAATCGCTAACAGACCGGCGGCGGCCCCAAACATCCTGGGCGTGGAGCCGCCATCTCTGCGAGGATGTAACGCAATCGCCAGACAGAGGAAGCCTGATGCCATAGCCAAGTGGCTAAATACCCTGGTGCCATCACTTTCTGCGATAAATCTTGGCAGGATGTCAGAGGCCATGTCGAAAGCGTGCATGATGCTGAGCCATTGTTGCAGGTATAGTGGCAGATTGAAGACAATCCAGACTTGGAGTCCAAGCAATGCCAGTGCGATGAGAGCGATTAGGATTCTGTGGCGGGTGACGACCGCAATCAGTACGATTATCGAACACCATAGGAGCAAGGAGTCCAAAGTTCCGAACAGAAAACCGAACAGCGAGTAAGGCTCAACCGGATCTCCAAATTGCCAGTCCAGGTTGATCGCCATAAAACCGAATGACTCAAACAGAATGGCAATGAAGAGCACCGGAATCCAGCTAGCGAATACCAATCCCACCACTTTACCAAGCAGGAATTCCCCATTGGAAAGTGGCCGCGAGTCCAATACTTCCACCATTCGATCTCGTTCGTCTCTTGCTCTAACATCGAAAGCCAGAAACACGAGGCCGACAAGGAATACCAGTACCAGCGGAACCCCCACAACAGACATCAGATAGCGTGGTCCCATGGCTCCAATGGTCCCCGACATATTTGAAAACATGCCGTGCACGAAGGTGTAATTCCCAAACAGTCCGATCGCAACGAACGTCGAAATCACCGCAAACACCCAATACCGGGTCAATCTCCTGTTGGAGCGCATCTCCGCACGGGCAACGACAAACACCATCGGCAGTCGCATTTACGCTTTCTCCTTAACAGCCAGACCGCATTGTTGACCGAGGCCCCCCAACATGGAACCAACAGGTATTAGTAAGTAGAGTCCAAAGCGAATCAGGGTTGGCGAGTCGACGTGATGCGTGTTTTGTACATTAATTGGTCAGTCAGTCGACCCTCGGTTGACACACAGAATACTCCCGATGGCATCAGTGGTCTACAGAGCCCATCGTCCGGTTGAGCGTTTTGAGCAGAATCAGAAAAGAGCCGCAGGACTCTTACGGACAACCTTTCTGGGTTGCTAAGGCTGTGATTTCCGCACATTCACCCAGTTCGCAAGCCTTACGCCAGTCAGCGCAGCCTTTGGCATCGTCGCCTAACTCTACAAGGTATGCTATCCCGCGCTCGCTGTATGCAAGAGCAAAGTTCGGGTTCAGCTCGATGGCTTTGGTGTAATCAGCGATAGCCTGTTCAGACTGGCCCCTTTCCCCGTAGGCATGCCCGCGACTGTAATACGCAAAAGTATACCCAGGCAGTAGCTCAATGGCCTTACTATAATCAGTAATCGCTTGTTCGTACTGGCCCGTTTTCCCGTAGGCAAGCCCCCGACTGTAATAAACGTTGGCGCCCGGCAGTAGTTCTAGAGCGGTACTATAGTCAGCGATCGCCTGTACGTACTGGGCCTTCTTTGCGTAGGCGAGGCCCCGACTATAGTATGCAGCAAGATCCTGCACCGGTTCCTCCGGGTCGATGTCAATGGCCTTGGTGTAATCTGCAATGGCCTGATCGAGTTCGCCTTTCTGCTCGAAAGCTGTCCCCCGCATCCAGTAGGCCGACCCTGCACTGAGGAAAACCATCTCCTCCACTTGCTCTGACGGGAGCTTCGCTGCCCACCCATCTCGCAGAAACAAAGTTTCCCCCGGCTGCAGCTCTATGGCTTTGGTGTAATCAGCGATGGCCTGATCGAATTGGCCTTTCTTGGCGTAAACCCCTCCCCGGCCGGAGTAGGCGGTCGCAGATTCAGGAGCCATCTCTATCGCCTTGCTGTGATCGGAGAGAGCCAGATCATATTGGCCGTTTCGACTATAGGAAATGCCACGATTGAGATAAGTCGAGAAGTTCTGCGGGTCTATCTCCACAGACTTATCGTAATCCGCGATGGCCAGATCGAATTGACCCATGGAGTGATAGGCCATTGCTCGGGCAACGTAGCAAAAGGCGTTGTCTGGCTGTGCCTCTATTGCTTTGCTCAATTTCGAAATAGCCTGGACATCTCGCAATTCCTTAGCCTTGTTCCAATCAATGAGTGCCCTGTCCACGGGGCCGCCTTTGCTTAGATAGGCATTGCCACGATTAGTGTACGCGTCAGCAAACTCGGGGTTCAGCTCTATCGCCCTGCTAAGATCAGTGATGGCCTGGTCGTGCCGACCTGCCTCTTGATAGGCCTTCCCTCGAGCATTGTGAGCGATCGCGTCTGTCGGATCGATCTCGATGGCTTTGGTGAAATCAGCGATCGCCGGATCGTATTTACCTGCCATGTGATAGGCATTACCACGATTGTGGTATGTCCAAGCTGTTCTCGGATTTAGCTGAATTACCTTGGTGAAATCAGCGATCGCCTGCGTGTACTGGCCTGTGTCTCGATAGGCGTCCCCCCGACTATTGTAGGCAGAAGAGGCCCTCGGGTTTAGCTCAATGACCTTGGTGAAATCGGCAATGGCTTGGTCATGATGACCTGTCCGCTGATAAGCGAACCCTCTACTGCTGTAGGCACGCGCAAGTTTCGGATTGATCTGAATGGCGTTGCTGAAATCGGTGATGGCTTGGTCGTATTGACCTCCATTCTGGTAGGCAATTCCCCGATTGGCGTACGCATCAGCAAACTCGGGATTCAGCTCTATGGCTCTGTTGTAATCACTAGTGGCTTGCTCACGATCACCTGTCCGCTGATAAGCAACTCCCCGACTACTGTACGCACGTGCCAACTTCGGTTCCATCTCGATGGCGCGGGTGTACACAGTAATCGCCTGATCGTGCCGCCCATCCGCTACCAGGGCATTGCCCCGGCTGAGAGCCTGGTTGTATTTATCCAGATTTCCGGTACACCCGGCAGCAAGCAACACAAGCCATACCAAGAAGGTAGTCCCCAGTTTCATGCGCTTCATTCGTTGCTCCATCGGATGAATACTACTCCTGGGTCTGCTAAAGGGCGAGTGCGTGAATCGTCATTCTCGGTATACCAACGCCTATACTATGTCGCGTCGCTTCAAGATATTCGCCACGCCCTGGAATCCGGCACATCCAACCAGGCCCCGCCTGCCGCAATCGACTCCTGGCTGATCAGTCCCGGCAGGGTCATGTCCATGGCCTCGTGGATGCCAATGGGACAGGCCATTTCGCCGGCGATGCTGTTGATGAATTCGAGGATCTCAAAATAGTCGCCGCCGCCGTGTCCGGACTGTAGCGCCTCCTGTGACGGGTTGCGCCAAATCTCAGGCAGATAGTCGGCTTCCAGGTCGGCCAGATCGATCCAGGTGTTCTTGTCGCGAGCAGATCGGCCAGCCAGATACGGTCCGGTTCTGCAGGACTGCGGGCAGACTCATAGGAGCCCTTGGTGCCCTGGAGCACATAATTCGCCATGGCATGCGGTCGCTCCGAAAGCATATCGACGCGAATTTTGATTAAGGCCCCTCGGTCCGTTTTGGCCAACATGACGCAGGTTGCCTGGTTTTCGTAGAGGTCGCCACCAGGGTCGCGATAACGGTGACCACTGCCCTGGCAGCAGACTTGAACGACACGGTCATCCGGCATCCACTGCAGTATTGGGCCCAGACTGTGTGTGCCGTAGGTGATTCCATCGATGCCGGTTTGCCAACGCCGTCGCCAGGGGGTGCGCTCATTGAGGTCTTTTAGTTCATGCAAATACTCACCTTCAGCATAGTAGACTTCGCCAAATAGCCCCTGCTGTACCAGCGCCTTGATCATCACATTCGGTTTCATATAGGTGTAGTTTTCGGCCATCATATAAAGGGCATTGGAAGTGCTCGCGGTTTTGACCAGCGCCTGACATTCGTCTACCGAGACTGCCGCGGTCACCTCGCTCAAAACGTGGACGTTCTCTTCAAGCGCCTTTATGGCCTGCGGCACGTGGTCCGGCATCGGTGTGCCAATGACCACTGCGTCCAGTTCGGATTGGGTCAACATGCTTTCGTAATCGGTATACTGCTCTGACGCCCCGAGTCGCTTAGCCGCCTCGGGCAGGGCATCGGCTTGGGTGTCGCACACGGCGTGAATGCGGGCAGACGGATGCGCGTCAAAGGCGGCGCGAAAGCTGGCGCCGCGCCCTGCTGCGCCAACGATGCCGATGTTGAGCCTTTCAAGAATAGGCATAGCATCTTCCCTTATGTATTGTGTTAGTTGTGTGACTGCCGGCGAGCTGCACTCTGCGCTCGGGGTGTTGCTCAGAACCAATGGGGAGCTTGTGGGCGTTTGCTGGTAATCGAGTCGAGGGCCGCCTCACAGACTACCACAATCTGCGCTCCATTTCGGGCTGGAATCGGGTTGCTGATCTTTCCGTCGAGCAGATTCAGAAAATCGACCACGGAGCGCCCCCAACCGTGCCCCCCAACCACCTCGTCGGTCGATGACGCTGCAATGGCGACTGTCTCTTCATTGCGTCGATACAGTTGACCTTTCCACAACGTACCTTCGGTGCCATAAACTGCCAGAAAACCGCCGCCCATACCCTTGGCCATGCCATGACCGGAGCAGCCACTGGTCACAAAGACCTTGCCGGTGACGCCGTTTTCAAACTGCAGGATCACGATATAGCAATCATCAGCCGGAAAGACCGGAATGCTGCGTTTGTTACTATAGGCATAGACCTCAACGACGGGAGAATCGACTGTCAACAGCATCAGGTCGAGCGGATGACAGCCGCCGCCTAACAGGATATTTTGGGGATTCTGTTGATCGATTCGCCAGGGCGTGTGATGCCGCCCCTCCGGTGAGTATTCATTCCACATATCGTGGATGTAATCACCCTGCACGAAGAAGATGTCGCCAATTCCTCCGGACCTAGCCAACTCTGCCATTTCGTGCCAGGGATGCATATAACGCATGGTCTGGTCGGTCATGACGTGCAGTTTGCTCTGCTCCTGCGCGTCGAGGATTCGCTGGGCATCGGCCACGGTGGTTGCCAGCGGTTTCTCCACCAGCGCATGACAGCCATGGGTCAGCGCGAAAACCGTCTGATCGGCGTGCAGATGATCCGGTCCCGCCACCACCACTACATCGGGCCGTGTCTCCTTTAGTATGGGTGCGTAGTCACTTCCGGTTACGGCGTCAGGATAAAGCGCATGCAACCTGTCCAATTGCCCTGGCTGGGGATCTGCCAGACCTACGACAGTTCCCCGACCATCAGCGACAGCCACGTTGGCGACATTGCCCCCTGCGTCACCACAGCCACTGATCAGGATTTTATATTGGCTCATGGGTTGATTCCTTTTTACTTTGCTGCTGACAATTACTGTACACCAGGCGTAGCCGGCCAATCTTCCGGCGTGAACGGCCACTTTGTCTGCTCGCAGACGGTGTGCCAGCGCTCCGCCATATCTGCGGCGTACAAAAAAGGTACCCACCCCAAGCGTAGATAGATGACAATTGCCGGCAGGCGCCAGTCATCGGTGTTGAGATAGATATGACGATAGCCGCCCTGAAGCAGACGCCGCACAACGGCCCCACAGACAGCCATGCCCAAGCCCCTTCCGGCATGCTCTGGATGGCCCGCCACCCACCCCAACTCACCTGCGAAGGGATGTGGCGCTTGGGGATTGTGGTTGGCCATGGTGGTCGCGACGATCTCGCCGCTTTCCTGATGAACGATGAGGAACCAGCCGTCGGGCAGAATCTTCAACAGCCACGGGCGCAAGGTCTCGTCGTCCCAATCCTTGAAGCCCGCCAGGTCCATGACGTTGTAGAAGCCGGGTTCGTCACCAGCTTGGTAAGTGCGCAGCGTATAACCGCTCGGTACCGGAACATCAGGCGGCGAATCGATCAGCTGCTCCGGCCAGACCATTTTTAGCTATCGTTGGGGCTTTTCTTGGCTCATACAGTTTCTCCCTGCCTTATCTGCACCCATACACAGAGCCTTGAATCTCCAGCTGCCACGACGCCGCTTGTGGATTGATCGGGCCCGTTCGAAAGTATACGTGAACCAATCCAGCTTTCGCCACAGTGTCAACGAAGCCAGTCGTATTGCGCGGTCGGTTAGCTGGTCACCCATGCCAGGGCTTGCCGATAGTCCCTGAAGGGAACTACATTTGTCCCGGAACCAACACCTAACATGTCCTGCATTCTGGCCAGTCCGTACATTTCATCCACGCGCACCACAACAGCAATCTTAATGCCGCTGAATGTCTGCTTGTGGAGTCCCTCGTCTAGCACGAGCAATTGATTCTGTATCGGTGTCAGAACCGTTGTGCATTCCCTTTGATCGTATAGGATATTGTAGCCCTGTCGATACTCGGGATCTGACGGCCAATCCGTATGACCAGGAACGGCTGCAGCTTTTCTACAATTGAGTAAAAGGGACGGGTATCAGCAACTGACCTCAGCTCTCTCAAGCTCCCCGAAATCTGAAGGAAAGTCTGCTTGGGTTTGATGCGACAAGCAAGACGCCAAAACCCGGTGATTCATGTCACCGGTCGCCCGGTCGGTGCAGAGAACGGTCATAGGCGCCGTCTGTGGGTACGCGTCTATGTGGGTAACTGTGTCAACGTCTGTCCTCAGGTGCTGCCACTGGCAGTCCCACGAGGTCTTCTGTCAGGGCATTGGCTGCTATGCGTATACCATGTCTTACCTCATCCCGGAATTCGTCGTCCAATACCTGCCATTCCCGGGTCTGGTTATTCCAAACTCCGGTAAGGGCAAAATCCGGTGTCTGGAATGACAGAGATACGCGGCCAAATCTAAGAACGTCGACCTGGCGTTTGTTGCCATTGAGGTTGATCACATCACTGTAGGTTTCGTAGCTGTTCGCATACTCGGTTTCTCGCTCATAGGCCGCCATGACCAGAATGAATTTCTCTGATACGGCAATGTCGGCCCGTTCCATCGTATTCCTCAGCGTCGTCAAGTACGCCTGCCGCTCCGTCATCCGAAAAGGCAAATCAAGCTCAATGAACTTGCCGAGATTGGCGACCATGGCCTCGAGCAGCGGCGGAATCTGGCGTGCCATGTGCTTCACATTATCGATCGACTCACTCAGAGTGGCCATTTCCTTCTCTTGCGACGACACCAGCTGTTGCTGCTGCTGGTTGTACACCTGCAGGCTGTCGGCAATCTTCCTGACCTGCATGTATTGATTCAGTAGATCTGATTCACTCTGTGTCTCGCCAGTGACGGAGAATGTGCTGAACACCGATACCAGGGCCAGTAGCAGAACCGCTGGGGTCGATCCAATTCGATACTCACTCATGATCACACCTCTTGATGGGGCGGTTTTCGCCGAGAGGATTCCAAAAACGCCCCAAATGTACCACATTGGGGCGTGTAATTGGTATGGCAGAACCTTAGCTCTGGCTGGTGTGCTTGGTATTTTGGTTATTCGTGACGCTGTTACAGCAGTACTATGATCCCGTAAAGTACCACCGTCAGCCCGATGCCACAGCCGATCACACCACGAACACTGGCCATGATGCCCTGTTTACCGAATATTCCGTTTCCTTCCAGGGCCAGAATTATCAGGAGCACGAGACCCAATTCCACCATGCCAGCTGCCGTGACCGGGCCGTTGGGCAGGTGGGCAGATGATCCCATGAAGAAGAGCAGTGGAATTGAAAACAGGGTGTTGGTTCTGGACGCTAAGCCAGCCTTGGCCAGGGAGCCCGCTGCCGCAGGATCTGCCTCGCCGCCCCCGGCGACCTGGGTCGCCGATGCGATTACGACTTGCTGCTTCGGCCAGATAATCAGCCACACGTTGAGAAACATCAGGGTGCCGAGTGTTGAACCTACCGTGATATCCAAGGTAACGCCCTGGCCTCTGGTCCAAAGCATCAACAAACCTGTTAGAAACGTGAGCATCGCTCCCCATCTGAACCACCAGAGGGCACGGGGAACCAGTTTCTGTATGGCCCCGGATTTGTGAGCATCCTCTGCTTCCTTGAAGTATTCGGTCTGTACAAAATTGAAATAGTAGAGAAGACCTATCCAGGTTATTCCGGCAAGAAAGTGTACCCAACGGGATATGTAATCCAGTCCGACTTCCGTAAACAATGCAATATCCATGTGTATCTCCTATAGTGATGACCTATAAAAAAACTGGGTTTGCTTAAAGAGTCGTCGCATCTTAGATTGAAATCGCAGCAATTTCCATTACATCATCGAGCTGATCATACATCATCGAGCTGATCACGTAGCTGATCGACTCTCTCCCATCGCCCGAAGATGAGCAAAAGAATAGATTCCGCTGCCGTGTCCATCATTCCAGTTGATCCTAATCGCGTAGTTGCCAACACTCGATATCGTCACCGGAGCAACGTCCATTGGTACGCTAATGGGATCGAGGAGCGGACGTCCGCTCATTTCCTCTACGCACAATGCGCACTGACACGCCAGCCGTAGGTCTCGGACATCAAAGTCGTCGTGCTTGCCGTCTTCCCACAACACTGAAAGCGTATCGCCATTGGGGTGACGTAAACCAACTGCCGTATTCGGCGATCCACCCGAGTGGGTGGCACTTTCAACCCACGCAGCCTGGCCTTCGTTCGTTTCCCAGTTCCACACAAACGGGCGCAAGGTTGCCCCTTTAGGTTCCTCGAATTCACTGACGAGTTCTCTAGCAATCGCCATGAATGCCTGCGCCGCAACCGTTTTTGGCTGGTAGGCGATGGTGGGATGCCCGCTATCGCTGCCAGTCACGATCTCTGCGTCCAAGGGAATTGCACCGAGGAAAGGAACGCCGATCGCCCTGCTCATGCGTTCTCCCCCACCACGGCGAAACACGTCCGTCGCATTTCCACAGTGCGGGCAGGTGAAGGTGCTCATATTCTCGACGATACCGAGAATTGGAACTTGGACCATTTCAAACATCCGCAGCCCACGCCGCGCAATCTTGAGACTCACATCCTGCGGTGTCGTCACGATCACCACACCCGACAACGGAAAGCTCTGGGCAAGGGTGAGCTGCGTTTCACCGGTGCCGGGGGGAAGGTCGAGCACGAGATAGTCGCGATTCGTCCACTGCACGGAACCGATAAGCATCTGCAGATACTTGCTCACCATAGGGCCCCGTAACACGGCTGGTGCGTCATCGCCTGTCAACAATCCCATGGATACCACCTGCAGACCGTGACACTCGGGCGGGACGATCATACCTTCCTTCGTCGCCTTGGGTGGCTCATCAGTCGGGAGACCAAGCATTCCTGGTATGCTCGGCCCGAGGATGTCGGCATCCACCAGTCCGACACGGCTACCGAGTTCGTTCAGCGCAAGTGCCAGGTTAACCGCCACTGTCGACTTGCCCACACCTCCCTTGCCACTGCCGACAGCGATTATGTGACGGACCCCCGGTAGCGTGTCGGAATTGATCGAAGCCTGGCTCACCTGTTGATCTCGCGGCGTATAGGTGGTTGCCATGTTCGCCCCTTCTCTATTCCTTTGAACATCCTTGTCTGAATCGATCTGTCGTATGGGAATTGATTCACCACCTTTGCTGAGGCGCAACTTTCGCATTGCACTCTTATATAGGTCTCTCGCATTTTTCATTTCGCCGCTCCAGCATGCCGTTCATTTATCTTACCTTGAATCTCAGATTCCTATTCCACGCTCCATCTGTGGTTAAGGATGCAGGAGAGGATCTCCCCTGACCGGCCAAGGATCACGCCGAATGTCCGAACAACTGATCAAGCGGCGGTGCCTGAACCCTGGTCCGGTAAAGGGGCACCAACAGCAACACAGTCTTCACCCAATCTCAAGATGACCGACAAAAACTCCTCACTGCCGAACGTCCCGAAAGAGGTCATTGCATATCACGAGCTGACCAAACACACGCCGGGTCAGTATGCAGAATCCCTGGGATATATGGACTGGGCTAACCAGCCTGACCCATTCAGGTGCTACCCGGGCAGCCGGCAGACAGAACTGTTCTTCTCAGCTTCAGAATCCGGGCCGGGCTACCTCGACGCCTGGAATAGGCATGTTCCGGCCGCACCCATCAGTCAAAATTCACTGAGCCGGTTTTTCTACTACAGCATGGCAATCTCAGCCTGGAAACAGATTGAATGTGCACCGCCCTGGTCGCTGCGAGTTAATCCCTCCAGTGGCAACCTGCACCCAACTGAGAGCTATCTGATTACAGGGCCGGTTGAAGATATAGATGCCGCCATCTACCATTACCAACCCTACTCCCACACACTGGAGACCTGTGCTGTACTGCCGGACCGGTTGTGGCCCAGTCTGGAGATGTCTGAGAACGGATTTCTCGTAGCATTGTCCTCGATTCACTGGCGAGGGTCCTGGAAGTACGGCGTGCGAGGTTACCGTTATTGCCAGCACGATGTGGGTCACGCGCTCGGCGCAATGGCATTTGCCTGTGCCGGTCTCGGATGGGACCTGCATCTCCTCAATCTGAAGCAAAGTGTGCTAACGATTCTTCTAGGCCTGGACCCCAAACCAAGTCCAGAGATGGAAGCCGCGGATTGCTTGGTATGGATCAGCGCCGGCAACACATCTCCCCCGACAGCCGCACAATTACATCCCTGTTAGAGGCGGCAAGAGGATGCAGGTTTCACGACGAGATAAACAGTCTGAGCCACCAGCATCAAGAATGGCCTGCCATTGAGACGATTCATCAAGTGGTAGCCGGCGCTGAACCGCCACCCGACTTCGACATTGCTCCCGGCAATGTCCAGAGAAGACCCAGTCCCGTATCCGGCAATTGCTGGTCGCTGATTCGTCGCCGGAGAAGTGCCGTAGCTATGGATGGCGTCACCCGGATGGACGCCAATCAGTTCTATGCGATGCTGGAATCCGTCTCCTTGCTGCCGTCCCATCTGGATCTCTTTGCCCACCGGGTAAACCTGGTTCTGTTTATACATCGGGTCGAGGGATTGGAACCAGGCCTGTATATGCTGGTCCGAAACAATGGTCAAGAGAATCTAAGAGCATCCCTGAACCGGGAGTTCCTTTGGACCAGACCTGCTGGGTGTCCCGATGCACTGAACCTTTACTTGCTTGCCCCGGGTGATGCCAGAGCGATCGCCAGATCAATATGCTGTCTTCAAGACATCGCGGCTGATGGCTGTTTTTCACTGGGCATGCTGGCGGATTTCGGGGAGCCCCTGTTGAAGTGGGGAGCGGCAATCTATCCGAGGCTTTATTGGGAGTGTGGATTGATTGGTCAGATCCTGTACCTTGAGGCGGAAGCAATTGACTTGAAGGGTACAGGTATCGGTTGTTTCCACGATGACCAGTTCCATGACTTGATCGGATTGCATGACTCCAAGTATCAATGTCTTTACCACTTCACCGTGGGTGGTTCAGTGGAAGACGATCGCATAGTCAATCTTCCGTCCTACCACCAAATCACTGGTCGAAGGATTATCTCCTGAGGTCCTGTTTCTACTCCAACTGCAATTGCTCCAAGTGGCATGCTCCTGCAAAGAGCGTCAATCATGATTTCTCAGGCCACTCTCCAAAAAAGTCCGAAACAATCAACTCGGGTACTTGCTTAACTCTTCCCTGAATATGACCCAGGTAGAGAAAACCCACGATTTTCTCATGCTCAGCCAGTCCGAGGCCCTGCTTGATCACCGGATGATAGGCCATCGCTCCCGTGGGCCACATAGCACCGATCCCCTGACTGTGGGCCGACAGCATCATATTGCTGACTGCGGCGCCGGTTGAGATCAGCTGTTCTGTTTCGGGCACGACATCGTGGTCCCTCGTGACAGCAATTGCAATCACGATGAGTGGCGCCCTCAGGGGTTTTGCTCTCTCTCGTTCAAGTTGATCTTCGGTGATTTCCGCGTGGTCCGATTGTGCAGCAAAGGCGAAGAGTTTTCCGAGCCTGCTGCGAGCCTCACCCCTAACGAGCAGAAAACGCCACGGTCTGAGCACTAAGTGGTCAGGCGCTCTTAGAGCAGCCTTATAAATATTCTCTAACACTTTCGCGTCGGGTACCGGATCGGTAAGTACCGGTGCAGATACTCTCGTGTGCAATGCTTGCTGGGTGTCCATCACAGGATCTTAGCACGCATCTTGAATATCAACTCCCCACAGTGTTTGCGGTTTACGCAGACACACACTGTCTGATAAGAAGTGGGCGATGGCGGCACATCCCGGCTGGTGCATCTTAAGCTTCAAAACTATTGCCGGACGGTGTAAGGTCGTTCAATCACGGTAAGGGGTCGGCTATGGTGCCACCGGCAAATGCCGGCGTGATTCGATAACTAACGCACTTGGAACGAGCTGCGCCATGAACAACCGGACCGCATAAGCCATGCGCCACCGTTCGGCAGGATAGGAGACAGGATGAGACGCTCACATAAGCCCGTCGCAAGGTGTCACTCGTGCAGGCTGAACCTCGATGACCACTGCTGGATCCACGATAATCCAAGCGTGCAGTGGAAGAGACACAAGGCGTGTCCGGGGTTCGAAAACGAGGAGCTGTACCGCCAGTTCGATGAGTGGCAGGGTCAGCCAACGGTCGAAGGGCGCCGCCCACAAAAACTCCGGGGTTCCCGCAAGCGGCCTCACGATTACCAGCCGCGCCAGCCAATTGATCGACGCAGGCTCGACCGGGCCGAGCGTGAGAGATTGGCCGACATCCGTCCTGAGCGTGCCGTACTGGTTCAGGTTGTGGCAGGTCGAACGTCAAGGAACACGGCCCAGGATTCACTTGAGGAACTGGCGCGCCTTGCGGATACCGTCGGTGCACCCGTGGCCGGCACTATGACGCAGCGGCGACCCAAGGTGGATGCCGCATTCTGTGTCGGCGAGGGCAAACTGGGCGAGATCCAAACCCTTTGCCGGGAGCATGCAGCGAATCTGGTGGTCTTCGACAATGAGCTTTCCCCGGCACAAGTTAATAAGCTGGACCGTGCGCTCGGGATCAAGGTGATCGATCGCACCGAACTCATCCTCCAAATCTTTGCGCGGCGGGCGTCTTCCGAGGAATCGCAGGCTCAGGTCGAGCTTGCACAACTCCAATACATGGAAAACCGCGTCCCAGACCAGCGCCAACCGCGCTTTGGCGCGGGTATCGGCATGCGGGGGCCCGGTGAGACGCCTCTGCAAATGCGCAAAGCTGCCATGCGCCACCGCATCAAGCTCCTCAAACAAAAGCTCGAACGAATTCGTGTGCGACGTGACAAGACGCGCAAGCACCGTGCTCTACCCAGCGTCTGTCTGGTCGGCTACACGAACGCTGGCAAGTCGACGTTGCTCAACGCACTGACACGAGCCGATGCCTATGTCGATGACCGACCGTTCGCGACCCTCGACACGACGACACGACTGGTGCAAATAGAGCAACGACAGCAAGTGCTCGTATCCGATACGGTTGGATTCATTCGGCACTTGCCCCATCGCCTGGTCGCTTCCTTCCGCTCAACGTTGGAAGAGGTAACCCAAGCGGATATGCTGATTGTAGTGGCCGATGCAGCCGACCCCTACGTCAGCGACCACCTGACAGTCGTGGATGAAACCCTGGAAGAGGTGGGCGCCCGGAGCCAACGACGCGTTCTGGTTCTCAACAAGAGTGATACCGCTGCTGGTCGGCGGGCCGTTGACGGATTACAGCAGCAATACTCAGAGGCAATCGCTGTGTCCGCACGACAGGGCACGGGCTTACAGCAACTGAAACGGACTATGCTCGATTCCCTGGCCGGCGCAAGGGCTCCTGCTCTAGTATAGACGTTACCACAACGTCCCCTTTGGACTGGGCTAATAAGTCGAACAGGTATCACGAACCAGGGGCAGGTGTTACTCGAGCTTCAAGAAACGCAGCAACCTGTCGAAGGTAGCGGAGAAATACTCGTGGTTATATGTCACTCAGTAACGGACGCCGAATCCGCAACGAGGTCTCAATACGACACGCCCAGCGGATACAGCCATTCCTGCTGTGGTGGATCTACAAGCTGCAGCCGTGACAGTTGAAAGTAACTATGACGGATTGACCACACGTCACAACCAATTGTGGTCGGGTGCCAATTGAACAGATCACACAGGATCGTGACTGTGCTACTCAGGTCCTCAGCCTTACTCAAGGTTGACTAATCTGCTGATAGGATTTGATCTTGGAGTCGGTGACCAAGCAGGGGTCAACCCTCAAGATCCATTTATGTCTAAACCCCCCAGGAAATATCATCCATGGCCGCAACCACTTCATAGCGCAACTCAGCATCACCTATTACTTGGTTTGCCGCACTGAGTATCGCATTACAGGCATCACGGGAACGTGCTCTGCCACTGATAGTCAGCGCGTTGTTTTCCGCTGTGAGTTTTAGCCTGCCTGTGAATAGCTCGCCTCCTTTTGCCAATGCAGCGCTTACCCTTGATACCAATGCTGCATTGGCAATTTCTTGTTGGGTTTCTTCGGTATGAGTAAAGTGGGGAAGGTTGGCTGCCGTTTGAGCTACCAGGTGACTTGCCTCTCCCACGTCCAGTTTTTCAAGATTCACGACAAGGTCATAGAGAGCGGGGTCGCGCCAGTCAACACCATACAAATGACGTACCCACTTCGCACGCCATTTGTCAATATGGTGAATGTGCTTTTCTGCTTCCTTGGCATCGACGTTTTGGCTGGTCATTACCGCCTTAATGCGGTATTCCATGGGCGCAACAACACCTACACGAAGCAAGCTGGAGATGTCGGCAAGCAGAATGTGGCCGCTGTAGCCGTGGTATACGAAGCTTCCCTTCAGGGCGTGTTGACACAGTGCCGAACGGATGTGCCAAAGATAGACTTCGCGCTCTTTTGAGTAGCTTGTAAAAACCGAGGAGGGCGGGGTATCAATCTGCTCGGCGAGCACTTCCTCTGATATCCCCCCTTCTCTGGCAGCATCAACAACGATCTCCCGGCTAATGCAGGGAATCTGCAGTTCCGATGCGACTTCCTCTGCGACTAATGTGGCCCCTGCAAGAGTACATCTTGATACTTGGCGAAAGACGTGTGACCTGAATGGTCAGAAGCTGCTTGTAGATCAACTGGTACGCCTGAAAGGGACGGAGCACCAATTGCACAATATAAGACTCTGCAGATGCTTCCCTCGCCTACCATTTTGAATGCTTCTCAATACCTGTCTAGGGAGTAGTCGCTGTGAACCACTTTTTTTCCGTGTTCCAGAGTACACTCAATTCCTGCAGATGGGTAGGCACCGCCATGACCCCGCTGGTCTCTTCCACGCCCATATCCCCAAGTCAGATCCGCCATCTGAACAGATGATTAGATGGCCGACAATGTGTTGCTAAGAGCCGATTTCAGAAAGGTCGGTACCTGTCAATCTGCAGGCCGATCTCGGAATCAGCCGGCAGCAAAGCGGCCATTTGCAAGTGCTGAATCCAGGACCGTTTTCAACGGTTGCTGTTCTGCCTGGACCAGAAATCCAGCAACTGGGAGATTGACGGGTCTACTTCCGTCAGAAGGCCGGCTATTTCGCACCATATCCTGCTTTTCGTGCGTCAGCACATCACACAGACTGTACTGCGAGCTTGTACTGCGAGCTTTGCTCAGATCGACCCTCTAATGTACTATCTTAGGTCCAGCAAAACTTTGCACGTACCTTTCCTATACGTCTAGATCATGACTGACATCTTCGTGTCCTATGCTTCAGAAGACCTTGAACGGGTAAAACCGCTTGTGGCTGCTCTGGAGGAAGGTGGTTGGAGTGTCTGGTGGGACAGGGAGTTGGTTGCGGGACCCAGCTACGATGAGAAGATCGAAGAAGCACTGGATTCTTCCCGTTGTGTGGTCGTCGTTTGGTCCGCAAACTCGATCCGGTCCACATGGGTGAGAACCGAAGCCAATGAAGGTCTCATCAGAAACGTCTTGGTGCCTTTGCTCATCGATGACGTTCGCCCGCCGTTGGCTTTCCGTATCGCGCAGACGGCAAAGATGATTGGTTGGCCGGAACACGAAGGTCAACTGGCGACGCTGAACAAAGGCATCACTGAATTACTGGGCGAACCATCGCGTGAAGACATCCAGGCAACCAATTCCATCGCAGTGTTGCCGTTCGTGAACATGAGCAACGACCCTGATCAGGAGTATTTCAGCGACGGCATCTCGGAGGATATTCTAAACGGTTTGGCAAAGTTCAACCGCATCAAAGTCATTGCTCGCACATCTTCCTTTGAGTTCAAGGGGGAGAATCGTGATATTCGAGTTATTGGCAAACGATTGGGCGTTAATCACATTTTGGAAGGAAGCGTTCGCAAAGCAGGCCAGCGAATAAGAGTTACGGCCCAGTTAATCACGGTTGGTGACGGAGCTCACATCTGGTCGGAACAGTACAATCGTGAACTCCTGGATGTATTTGCGGTGCAGGATGAAATTACGGAAGAAATCCTCAACGCCCTGGACATACAGCTTAGTGGCACTGAAGCCAAACCAAGAAGAGCGGTAAATATCGACGCCTACAATGCCTACCTTCTGGGTCAATATCACTTTAATCGCGGGCAGTTTGCGCAGGCTCGCGACTCATACGAAAAAGCTGTCTCTCTGGATTCGGCATACGCCGATGCATATGCCGGACTTGCCGATTCTTATGGACTTTACGCCACTGTTGGTGATGGCACATTCGCTCCGAATCAGAGCCGAATAGACGACCTTTACGCTCGGACAAGAGAACTGGATCCAGACAATCCCCGCTTGTTTTTGAGGCAAGCCCATCAGCACTTCTATGTCGATCGCGACTATCAGCTCGGGATCAACGAGTATAACGACGTTGTGAAGAAGCAACCCAGTAACGTTTTGTATTTGAATTCCTACGGATTTGCCCTGCTATCCCTGGCGCGAAGGGATATGGCTCTTGAATGTCTTAGACGGGGTACAGAACTTGATCCACTCCAGCCACTCCACAATCAGCAATTGGGTTCTGCTCTCACCGTCGCTGGTGAGTTTGAAGAGGCACAAAGGTATCTGGAGCATGCCGGATCATTAGGATTTCCTAATGCACTGATGCTTGCAGACCTTGCAGTTGAGAGCGGTGATATTCAGTTGCTGCGCAACCAACTCCATCGCGACGTAAAAGAATGGGGAGAATACGGAGCCTATTACCCTTTATATAAGTCCATTCTGGCATTCAATGAGGATCCACAGAAAGCACAAGAAGATCTCTCACAATCGAAAGACACCTCATCGTTGCCTCCCATATTCAACTTGTTCATGGCTCTGGCCGAAGGCGACACCGAACTCTCAATTTCCATTTGGCGACGAAACCTGATGGACGGAGATGTGCCCGCATTTTCCATGGTTCATAGGAACTTCAAACTCTTGCCGAAGATAACCGACCATCCGAAATTTCTGCAATTGCTTCGTGATTTTGGATTGGATGAGAGTTCACTGTCCGAACTGAAAATTCCACCATTGCCGTTCTAATAGAATACCGCCATGCCTGTTCAACACACCCAAGTATAGAAGGCTAGGAAGCTATGGACAGATGGAAGTACTTCGGCATCACGCATCGTGACCACATTGTCTGTAATCCCACATCGTCAGCGAAACTCGATGAGCTCGTCGAACTTCTACCGCTTAAGGCAGGGAGTCGCGTCCTCGATATTGCCTGCGGTAAAGCTGAGCTGCTGCTCAGGATAGTGCACCGGTACGACGCAACCGGCGTCGGAGTCGATATGTCGCCTTACGAAGTCGAAGCAGCCAATCAGAGAGTCGCAACCCGCAACCTTGAGAAACAGGTCGAAATCGTCAGAAGCGACGGTGCCGATTACAGTGTCGATCCAGATTCCTTCGATATGGCGATGTGCATTGGTGCGACCTGGGTTTGGGATGGCTATCTTGGCACGATCGAGGCACTGAAGGGGATCGTCGTCCCCGATGGATTGATCGCGATCGGGGAACCTTATAAGTTGAAGGAGCCAGACCCGGCATATACAGCAACTAACCCCGAATTCCTGCAGACACTGAGAACGCACGCAGAAAACGTCAGTGTAGCGCAGCATGCTGGCCTGACACTACTCTACGCTTTGGTGAGCAATCAGGACGACTGGGATCGGTACGAAGGCATGCAAACCCTGGCGGCAGAGACGTATGCTCTGGAAAAGCCTGACGATCCGGATGTACCCGAGTTGCTGAAACAGCGGCGCGATGTCGATGCTGAGTACCTTACGTGGGGAAGAGATACTTTGAACTGGGCCATATACCTGTTCAGGTATTAGGATGACCGCACTAACGGCCATACACGGGTGACTCGATGACGAAAGACCAAGATCCCAAAGGACACTGGGGTGGCTACTCATTCTCGGACGGATTCGGTGCATCCGTATTCCTCAGCGCAGAGTCCAAGGCCGAATACCGCGGCCACGTATTTGGGACTTCTTCAACCGATATCTGGCTGACTGAAGTCGCGGCCCTTTAGGCGGTAACATGGCAAGTGAATCACATTTCGATCACGCCCAATGGCTGCTCAATCTGACGGACAGGGATTCACCATCGGTTTCGATTGCAGAGATTGCTGATCATGTTTCGTCCAGCGTATCCGCTGCATTTCAAGCGCAACTGCCCAGCCTGCAGAGTCGATTTCAGAGTCTGAACTGGCAAAGGTGTCATCGTGTTGCACCGGAAATCCTACATGCCGAATTTGTCGATGAGAAAGGTAAACCCGGCTACTACCGGCTCGGCTTCAACAAAGAGGGGCTGCTACAGTCCTATCTCAGACTCAGATCATTGCCACCGGATATCGTCGTCAGGCTCGCCGATCAGGAAGATTGGGATGGCGTATTTGCATTGGAGTCACAATGTCCCATCGAAACCGGCGATGGCAAGAGGGTCTTCGTGGATCGTGGTGAACGCGCTGTGAATCACTTTCGTTTGCCACAGCGGATGGTCCTTGCTGTGGCAGAGCACAATCATCAGATCATAGCAAGCCGTGCCCTGCCCGTCAGAGACTGCGTACTCGATGGCAACAACAAGCGGCTTGTCTATTCTCACTTTGCACGGACGCTGCCGGAGTATCAGGCAATCGGTCTGTTTGCGCACCTGAACATTGTCGCGATGGAGGAAGTGGGGCCCTTTGACGCCATGTTCGCCTACATGGATCCTCAGAACGAAGCCATGCGAGCCGCCGCCCAGGGAGGTCGCGGGTGGGATCACAAAGTACTGAGAATATCGATCAACTGCAGACAACAAGCGGACGGCAATGTCTCGAACCGGCCGGCCGCTGCGGACATTGGTTCTATTGCAGCCGTGATCAACGGCACACATGAACAGAAATTCTTTTTTGAACCCTATAGCGAAAGCAAACTACGTGGACGCCTGCAGCGTGCACCGGACAGCTACGGGCCAGATGATCTTCACTGTTCGGGCAATGCCGTCATTGGGGTCAATTGGGAAGGACAGATTCGGAGGACCGAATGGCAGGGAAAGCAGACACGAACCGTGCATGGGCAGATCATGGATTTTGGCTTTCAAGGCGAGACCGGACTTGAAGAGCTCAGACAGCTAATTCAGGCTGCCTGCGCCGCCGGTATAAGCAGGGGCATGACACACCTTATCGTTTTCACCTCCGGAACCTGTGTGGAGGCCACGATGATGAGCGGGCTAGCCGAACAGGTTCAGGAATATGAGTTCTTCTATCCGGAACCACCACCTTACAACATCGATCAGCGCGGACTATATGTTGATCCAGTCTACTTTTGATAGGGCTCAGCGAGATCACCAAAGAGCTTGCTTCGCCTCGCCAAGTGTACAATCTGCCAGTCAGAGCCGTGAACTGCAAGCTCTCCCTTCAGCATCGAGCTAATCTCTTCTTTCACACCCATGAAAAGCCATGACCAGAAAGCGGGCACCAGCAATTGCCGGTCCAAATCAGAGAGTTGATGAACTTCCTCATAGCCTTTGATGACGTCGTCGTATCGACCGCGCCAAGACAGTGCAAAATCGGCAACGCGAAAATTGAGGTGGGTGCCTTCGAAGTCCAGTACGCCACTGAGTTCATCGCCCTCGAACAGGATATTCCACGCCGAGAAATCACTGTGAAGTATGAGCGTCTCGGCCGCATCCAGATCTAACGTCTCCAGACGCTCGCAAGCACGATCGATGTGCCAGCGCATCATGTGACCCGGGCCAGGCTGCACACGTTCATATGCCCTGACCGCGGCGAGCAGTTCAGGGTCGCGAATTACCGCATCGGACCTATTAAATCCCCGCCTCTGCCCCAGGTCCGTAACTGAAGCCGTGGATTCGTGAAGCTCCGCTAACAGACGTCCTCGTGCTCTTTGCTCTGCCGGACCGGTTTTCGTAGTGTGTGCACCGGGAAGCTGCGTAAACAAGCACCACGTTCGGCCACCACTGACAATGGGTTGTTCAATGAGCTGCGGTACCGGCCAACCAAGGTCGCGAAGACGACGCAAGACTTCCAGTTCGTAACCAAGATCGCTGTGGCGGTCACTGTAACGCCTCAACACCAGCGCGTTCGCACCAGATTCGACCAGCCAGTGTAGATTGTGCTGCCCACCCAAGAACCTGACTGGTGAGAGATGCCACTCTTGCATCACCTGGGGATCCATTTCGATGCTGCCCATAGCTATTGAGATCAGGGAATAAAAGGGCGCGAACCATATCACGATGGCTACCTGATCACCAGATACAGCTCACGTCTGGTGGTGAGGTCGGCCTGTCATCAATTTGTAAACGATTCGGTTATAATGACGGCATGAAGGCATTACTGTCCTATAGCATGGCTGCATTGCTGATTGGCGCATTGGGATTTGCCTCAGGCGTTTGGTGGAGCAAAGAAACCAAACCGGCAGTACCTGCAGTGGCTGCAGTAGAGCGAGAGCATGTAGAACTGCAAACACCCACAGAACCTGCTCCCCAAGTCATGCGCACTGATTTCCCGACTCTGCAATTCAATGATATTCCCAGTCTACCGAGCATTTTCGAACAACTGCACCTCACCTACGAGATTGCCGGCCAGAGCGACCTCGATCAACTAGTGCAGTATTTGGAACAGAGCTATGATCGCCCGGATCCACTCTTCAATCACAACATCACTAGCATACTGCTGGAACGAATGATCGCCATTGACCCGAACGAGGCACTTGCTTTTGTACACGAACACCCGGCAATGAATCAATACACATTTATTTCCCACGTGCTAACCAGTTGGATTCGCCACGATCCAGAGCCCGCCATCGACTACTTCAAGTCGTTAACTGACCAGCGGCTGAGGGTCCAGATTGGCACACGAATTCTCTCAGACCCGGCTCTAAGTGATAGTGTCTATCTATCCGAAATAGAAGAAGCGCTTGGAAGTCAGGCGCAGCGCATAGGCGAGCAAATTCGATTGAGGCGCCTGTCTCCACAAGATGCATTTGAAGATGCCACGTTGCGAACGGATCGCCAACGCACGTCGAGAATGATGCAAGCCATCAGTCGCTGGTACCAACGAGATCCTGATGCCGCCCTAGGACGACTGTCCGGGCTGAGCAACCAACGTGAACGGCAACAGCTCATGAGTGCCATAATATCCATGCAAGTTCGAATGGATCCTGAAAAAGCACTTGAGATGTTGGATACATACGCGCCGGATGATAGGAACCTTCAGCAACAGGTATTAACCAGGATAGGAATGCGCAATCCCGAGGTCGCACTGCCCAGAATAGAAGCGTTGATATCGGAAACCGGTAATCCAGATATCCTTGGAAACCTGCTTTCTCAATGGATCCGGGTTGATGAAGGGGCCGCCCTTGCGTATATGGCAGACATGCCGGAACAATACGAGGAACATGTGTTTCAGCGGATATCCCATAGCTATATTAGTCAGTCCCCTGAAGAAGGTATGACCTGGCTGATGAGCCTGGATGAGAAATACGATCGATCAGTAAAATCAAGCGCAATGTCAGTATTGTCCCAATTTCCTGACATGGCCGAATCATGGCTTTATAGACTGGCCGATAAGCCAGTATTGCATGGCGCCCTGCTACGAAGCATGGCTCAACATAGGGCACAGGAAGACCCTCGTGAAGCCCTTGAATGGCTGGAACAGTATACCGACTCATCCAGTTATGAATCTTCCAGGCGATCGGTAATTCAGAATTGGGCACATCAGGATCCACGCGGTGTAGCCAGTTTGCTTGAAGATAATGCTGCGGATCCGTCTTACCAGCATCTATTCCAAATGACGAGTCAGCGCTGGATGACGGCAGACCCAAGCAGTGCACTCGATTGGATTGAATCACTCCCTCCGTCACCAGGCAAGGTCAATGCAGTATCAGGCGCCATTTCAAATATGTCAGATCCCGAAGAAGCCATCGTTCTGCTTGAAGATCTGCCCAGTGAGTCAATAGCGTCAGTGACCATGCAACTAGCCAGTAGCTGGTTGCGTCGAGAGCCCGATGAGATCGAGCGAATCATAGCGCGCCTGGACCTGACCGAACAACAGGCTGCTAATCTGCGAAGGCAGATGCTGCGGGAGTGACCGATTGCAGTCCCTTGATCCCCTGAGAACTTAATGAACGCCAAATACTACGCAATCTATCTGCTGGCTGTTGCGTTCTGGGCTAGTGCGGGCCGCGCAGACGAGGAACCAAGTTCATCGGCAGAGGCTATGCAGACGACCTTGCTTGGCTGCGAAACCGACTACAGCCCTTCGACAAGTGGATTCGAATTTCTCGACCACGATGGGGAAGTCCAGTTGCCGGCAGACACGTCGATTGGTCAGATTACTTATAGGAAACTGCCCATCTTCGACGAATCAGATCCAGCCGAGAATAACGCCGTCTATCGCTGGGTCAACAGATTTCATGTGTTGACAAAAGACCGGACTTTGGAGCAGCAGTTATTATTCAAAGCAGGCGATACTTACAACAGCCAAGTGATTGAAGAAACAGCTCGCCTGTTACGACAGAGCAAGTATCTCTACGACGCGGCTGTCAGGCCGGTGCGGCTGTGTGGGGATGATGTGGACATCGAAGTGATCACCCGAGATGTGTGGTCGTTAACGCCAGACATCTCCGTCAACCGCTCGGGCGGAAAGACCAGCTTTCGATTCAGTGTAAGGGATACCAATATTTTCGGTTCCGGCAAGCAACTGGCGGTCGTCAGCAAAAGCGATGTGGATCGTGATACCAAGCAGTTCCTCTATAAAGATGGCAATATCTTCGGAAGCCGGGTCGTCGGTAGACTGAATTACATGGACAGTGATGATGGCACTAGCTTTACCGCTCGACTGTTCCTTCCTTTTTTCTCGCTGGATTCAAGACGGGCGTGGAGTGTAGTCGCAGAAGGATTCGAGCGAGATGACACCCAGTATTTCCGTAGCGACAAGGTCAGCGAAGTTCGTCACGAAAGCGATCTATACCAGGTTTTTTACGGCTTCTCAAAGGGTCTGCAAAACGGTATCAGCCGTCGTTGGTCCCTGGGATATCGCTACGAGCAACACCTCTACTCACTGGCAGATGAATTGCCGCCGCCCGCTCCGTTTCCTCGTGACCGCAAGCTCTCCTACTCTTTCCTACTCTATGAGAGCATCGAGGACAGTTACAGCAAGAGTTACAACCTGGACCAAATCCTACGAACTGAAGACCTGCACACGGGTCGACGCATTACTTCGCGGATCGGTTATTCGCCGACTGACGACCGGCGGCTGGTAGTAGACAGTTACCTGACGAACACCCTCACTTTTGACCCCAAGTCGCTATTGCAGCATCGAGCCCGTCTGATTGGGTTCTGGAACTTCGATCGATCTGCCGCCGAGGAATTGACGCTGTCCTACCAGTTGCGTTACTTCCGCAACCAGACCGAAAATCGTAACTTCTTTGCGGTGCTGAGTGCGATCTATAGCAAGAATCTTAACACGGATCGTCAGATACAATTGGGCGGCGATGTTGGTTTACGGGGTTATCCCCAACGGTATGCCACGGGCGATCGCAGCTACTTGCTGTCACTCGAACAGCGGTTTTACAGTGATGTGCACCTGTTGAACCTGATACGAGTCGGGTGGGCGGTCTTCTTCGATGCCGGAAAAGCATGGTTTCCGGGTGGTGACAATGGAGCCGGCAATGAACTGCTTATGAATGCAGGAATAGGGCTCAGACTTTTCTCCAGCAAGGCGGAACTCGGGCGGGTCATACATTTGGACATTGCCATTCCGGCAAACCAAAGAAGCGATCCGGAAGTTGACCAAGTCCAGTATCTGGTGACGATCAAGAATTCGTTCTGAAGATACCCCCTTTGCAGTATGGTTGGGCATCCATAAATCGACTCGTCATTCGACCGATGAAGGAATTAGACGCAACCATATCAGTGTTCCCACCGCAAACAGAGAACCGGCAACAAACGTAAATTCGGCTCCGTATTGATCCCACAGCCATCCGGCAAGAACACTGGCCAGGAGCAGGAACACGCCACTGGCAAAATTAAAGATGCCGAATGCAGTACCTTTCAATTGCGTCGGTGTGACATCCGCGATCATGGCCGCCAAAATGCCTTGGGTTAATCCCATGTGCAGCCCCCAGAGAGCGACGCCGAACATCGTCATCAGGATTGAATCGGCGAAGGCCAGCACCAGATCCGCTATGATCAGGACGACTAGGCCGATCCCCAGCACAGAGCTTCTATCCATGCGATCAGAGACCACCCCGGCAGGATAGGCAGCCAGAGAATACACCAGGCTCATCGTCAGTAGGACCAGTGGCAGCCACAGGACAGTCAATCCCAGTTGCTGCGCGCGCAGCACCAGGAATGCCTCGCTGAATCTGGCCAGGGAAAACAGGCAGCCAACCCCAACGACCCACCAGTAGCGGCGGGGAAAGCCCCTTAAGGCTGCTAAACGAGTGTGAGATGGGGAGAGCCGAGGGCCTTGGGTGGCCTCAGGTTCCTTAATCCCGGTGATGATCAGCAGAACCGCAATAAGAGCTGGCAGGACTGCGAACCACATCACCACCCTGATGTCGCTGTTGTAGAGGAACAGCAACAAGATCGCGAGTGACGGTCCGAGAAACGCGCCCGCGGTATCCATCGTCTGCCGTAATCCATAGCAAGCGCCGCGGATCTCTGCCGGCGCAACGTCAGCGATGAGTGCATCCCGAGGAGCTCCCCGGATCCCCTTGCCGATGCGATCAAAGAATCGGGCTGCAAACACCATGTCCGCAGAATGTGCCAGAGGAAAGAGTGGCTTGGTGATTGCCGCAAGCCCGTAGCCCAGAAGAATCAGACCCTTGCGCCGTCCGAAGAAATCACTGATGGCACCGGAAAACACTTTGACTATCATCGCGGTGGCTTCCGCGACACCTTCAATCAAGCCCAGAGTCAATGCACTGGCTCCGAGCGTTGTCACCAGAAATACCGGCAACAGGCTGTGGACCAGTTCCGACGACAGGTCCATGAAAAGGCTGACAAACCCCAGCGCCCACACGGTGGTGGGGATGGCTGGTTTTAGTCTGGATGGCACTGGCACAATCCTCCCTGATATTCCTGACCAGTTTTACCGAGTGGTGCTCACCACCAACGAGTTTTAACGTGCTTCCCGAAATCCGTTCGACAGACTGGTCTCGAATTCTACCCAGGCCCTCTCCAGGCTGATTTGCTGGGCCAGCTTTGGATCTGCCGACTGTCGTGCTGCCAGCTTGTCACTCGGCTGCCAATCTGCTTCGGTAACGTCTTCGGCCAATGCAATGGGCTTGCTGTAGTCGCCATCCACGTACAACCCCTCGCCGTCAAGGAACGAGTATTCTAGGCAATTGCGTACCAGACGTTTAAGGTCTGCGTAGGTGAGATCATAGCGCTGCACGATCTTGACGTACTCCATGGTGAGATTAGAACGGTTGACCGCCTCGTCATCCGTGGCGATACAGAGGGGCACTGCTGCAGCCTCGTACAGCCGCAGTGGATGATCATCGCCCGCGATGCCGAGGATGACCTCGCTGCTCGATGGAATGATCTCTACCATCACGCCGGTATCGGACATCTGCTCCAGCAGGCCAACCAGGTCCAGTTCCCAGGCGATGGACACTCCGTGGCCGATGCGCGATGCATGCCCCTCGTCGATGGAACGGCGGATCCGGTTCAACATCGGCTCCACCGGCGACTCCCGTAACGACAGCTCACCTGCATGTAGAGTCATATTGGGGCGGCCTAGTTTTTGCCACAGAAAATCCAGAATACGCATTTGCGCATCAAACTGACGACGCGCCAGAGGCAGATCCTCGGGCGCGACCATGTTGAGCGCGATGATCCGTTCATCGGCTCGGGTCGCCGTCATGAACAACACCGCGCCAATGAAGAATCGATCCAGCGTGCCGGCACGATTTAGCTGTGGTATGTAGCGTACGGTCGGCGCCTGCTCAAAGGTCAAGCCGTGTTGCTGCTCAAGGATGGCAGCCGCTCCCACTTCCCACTCGTCGATGACATCTCGAAACGACTGAAGCACATCCGGGTCGTCAGTCAGGGCCGTGAATGGCGCGTAGCTGCGCTCCAGATCATCGAGATGCAGTCCGGCATAGGCGGCGGCAAACCGGCCGATCACATGGCTTGGTGCAGCGTTTGCCATCAGCTCCAGATACTGGATGTTCTGGTAGTGGTTGCGGGCGAGGATCTCGGCCAGCATTTCCGGTGTGGTGCGACCGGCCGTGCCGATATGGCGAAAGCTCTGGAAGAAATGGTCGTGGCCGCTGCCTCCCTCTGCCAACCAGCCGCGCACGCTGAGTGCGTTGCGAAATCGGGCGATTAATTCCTGATTAGTGATGAACTCTGCGAAGCTTACCGTCCCCTCTCCGTTCGCGTCGGTGAAGTGATTCTGCTCCAGAGAGAACCGCTTGCCGTTATGCCGGGCGGAATCGATCAGGAAGTCCGCATAGGTCGCACCACCAAGGTGGTTATGCAGATCCGCACCTTTTGGCATACGACGCAAGAACGCGATCAACTCCGGCGTGGAACGCTTTGCCGATTCGAATCTCTGGGAAGCCGAATAGGGTCCGGCAGCGAAGAATGCCTGGCCGTCCATGGGCGTTGGCACCTGTGCCATCTGGCAGCCGGCGAGAATGAACAGAATGGCTATGCTGGCGTAGCGCATGACGTGAGTCCCATTTGGCCTGGGAAGTCTATGCTCTCTGCCTTTACTGCACAATACCGGTCGGTGTCACTGATATTGCGCGCTCGGCAAAGTGAACCAGAAGCTGGAGCCTTCACTCAGGACGCTTGCCACCTCAATGTCCGTGTCGTGCAATTGGAGAAGCCGATGTGTAATGGCCAGACCGAGGCCGCTGTTGATTTTGTTCCCTTTGACCGTATTCCGGCGTGAGAAGATGTGGGGCAGGCGAAAATCTCACATCTGTGTCACGATTCCTTTCCAGCGTGTGTTTCCTGTGGGTCTGGCATATCTCCTTGGTATCCAGATACTATCTGAGTTCGAAGCTGCAAAGGTTGGTTTAGAAACTGCGGAAGCTGATGGCATGAACGGGCTGGATCGCAACGTTACTGTAATGATGGTCTTTAAGGTGACCATAACTCTGTTTTTCTTCGTGCCGGTGATGACGCTTTTCTGGCAGGAAAACGGGCTATCCCTGCTTGAAGTGATGGTTCTTCAGTCAATCTTCTCCATTGCCACAGTACTTATGGAATTTCCGTCCGGCGTGTTAGCGGACCGATATGGCAGAAGAAGGGTATTGATTGCAGCGTCATTGATGTCGTTAGTTGGCCTGACCATCTACAGCGTCGCCGATGGTTTCTATTCTTTCCTGGTTGCAGAACTCTTGCTGGCTGTATGGATTGCTTTGATGTCAGGTGCCGATTCTGCGCTTCTCTATGACTCTCTCAAGGAGTTGAAGCGAGAAGATGAATACACGCAAATCTGGGGTAATATCCAGTTCTACAGCCTGGTGTTTCTTGCCGGGGTAAACATTCTCGGTGGCATCATTGCAACCCAGGGACTCCGTTATACCTTGTATGCATCGCTGCCGTTCAGCCTGATCGCGTTTCTCAGCTCATTCTACTTCGTCGAAGCCGGACGAGAATCATCCAGCGGGTCCGTGCGGCAACAGTTGTCGGAAGTAGGCTCCGTATTCTCATTGAAGTCTCAATTGCTTTGGATCGTGGTTTATGGAGGAGTCGTATTTGCCTTTAATCAAGGTGGGCTCTGGATCTATCAACCCTACTTTCGATTGACCGGAATCGAGATTGTGTATTTTGGTGTGATCTTCGCGGCCTTTCACGTTGTGGCCGCGGTGGCTGGAAAATACACTTGGTGGCTGGAGTCCTACTTGGGCGCGAACCGTCTGCTGGCCGTTCTCCTCGTGCTGACGGCAGGAGCGAGTATCCTGATGGGACTTCACCTTGCCATCTACAGTTTTGCCTTTGTATTCGTACATCAGGTCGTAAGGGGCATTTTCCGCATCCTGATCAGTAACGAGATAAACAGACGCGTTGATACGGCGATCAGGGCAAGTGTATTGTCCGTGCATGCTCTCTCCGGGAGAATAGTTTATGCACTTCTAATCCCCGTAGTCGGCTGGTTGGCGGATGTCTACACGCTGGAGGATGCGTTCACGATTTTGGGAATCACGGGACTATTTGCAGGTATTCCAGCTTTACTGATGCTCAAACGAGTGGGTGTGATCTGACCATCGATCACGACCGGACGGACTGGTTACGCCGCGCTTTCTTGCAGCACATACGCATCAAAGCCGTTTTCCATAAGGATGAAGGCAGCCAGCTCAGCTCGCTTATCGCCCTGGCTTCGAACCACGTAGACTGCTTCTTCATGGAGTTTGCCTAAATCGGTTCTTAGCTTGAGAATCGGGATATTGATACTGTCCTCGATCATGTTATCCTGGAATTCATGTGCGGTTCTAACATCGAGTATCCACGTGAGTGGATCGCCGGCCTCGATCATCTCTTGCACTGCTTCGAGCTTCAACTTTTCAATGGTCGGTGCCTGCAGCAGTTTTTCAAAATCCTCTTCTGCCAATCGCATGAGGGTGCCATTCGTAAGCATGGTGATGGTGGCATTGCGTGGTACATCGCTGATCAGTGCGTCTTCAGCAAAAAAGGCGCCGGTTTCGAGTTCGGCCAACAGGATCGGTTTCGAACTGGCGGTGTACTCCACCTTGGCTCGGCCGCTCTTGATGACGTAGAAGCAGTCGCCGACCTCGCCCTGCGTGATGACCGTATCGCCTTCCTTATACTCTGCTTCCTCAAAGCGACTGAACAGAGTCTGGATATTGGCCGGTGGCAGAAAGTCAAAGACATGTGAGTTAAGCATGGCTGACATCCAGTCAGAGTCCGATTCATCCGTCTCCTCCATGCTGGTAACCATGACGTTGTCGGATGCTGCCAGCTTTTGTACAAGATCCAGAAAGGATCGTTTGAGTTTGAAGATCACTGAGTTGGATGTGGTGATGGCGGTGAGGGTGTGAGGGGACTGGTCATCTACAGGCTGCTGGGCGGCCTTATCCTCACTTTGCAGTGCAACCACATCGAAACTCTCGTCGAGCAGGTCGAGTGAACCGGATATCAACCAGTGAATGTGGTCATCCACCTGTTCCCGTTTGAACAGGATCGTCCCCTCTTTGCATTCCTGCACCACCCCTCTACTGAGGACGTCGTTGATGATCTGGGGACTGTCAAATTCAATGAAGGGGTGCAATGACTTCAATTGATCGGCTGTGATTTCCGCTGCCATGATTCTATCTCCTTGAACGTGCGTCGTTCGAAAGCATATTTGATCCTACCATGGAGGAGAAGTACGTGAACCAGTTCTCATCGCCATCCAACTGTCTGGCAACTGCCAGGGACAGTCTACTTAATTACGTCGGCAGCTTCACCTTTGAAGTGTCGTTCTGCAAGACAGTTTACTTAATTACTTTGGCAGCTACACCTTTGAAGTGTCGTTTTGCTATTTGGACGACCCATGGTTAATATCTGCTACACCAAAGGTACAAGGAATGATTTGTGGAGACACCCTTTCCTGCGTACAAGGGTAACGATCCCTACATTTTCGTGAGTTATTCTCATGAAGACAATGATGCCGTATTCCCCGAAATCCAGTGGCTTAAGGAGCAAGGATTCGACATCTGGTATGACGAGGGGATCAGCCCGGGTTCTGAGTGGCACCAGGCGCTCGCGGACCGCATTCAGCAGTCGAGTCTATTCGTCTATTTCATCACCCCGCAATCGGTCGTCTCAGAGCACTGTGAGCGTGAAGTTCACTACGCGATCGATAACGGCAAGCAACTGCTGGCCGTGCACTTGGAGGAGACGGAATTACCGACGGGCTTGGATCTGTCCCTCAGCTCAATTCAGGCGATCATTCGGCACGAGCTTTCTGATCTGGATTATCGGCTGAAACTACTCAAGGGAACGAGTGATCATATCAATCGAGGTATCGCTCAGAGCGGGTTAGAGGAGTCGACCAAAAGCAAAGCCCCACTTGCATCAAATGTATTGCTACTCATGGGATCTGTTGGGATTGCACTAATCGCCGGTCTCGTGGGATGGCAGATCAGCCCGACCGAACCACCAAAGGCACAGTCGTTGCACCGATTCCCGATCGATTTACCGGCCGAGATGGATTTCAACCTTGAAGTGGGCCAACCCATTGCAATCACCCCCGACGGCACTCGGATCATCTTCACTGGGCAGGATGTCGAGCGGCAAGGAGCACTATACTCTCGTGCTCTCAAGAATCTGGATCCGAACCTTATCTTGCGTAGCAACGGACCAATCGGTGGAATTGCAGTGTCGCCCGATAGCGAGTGGATTGCGTATTTCGACACGACGGACGGAACTATCAAGAAGGTCCATGTCGATGGTGGGCCAACCGGTACAATCTGTGCGACGAACGTCGATCACGGCCAGCTTATCTTTGGCGACATTACCTGGGGATCCAACGGAACCATCATATTTGCGACACAAGCGCACCCGGGGTTGATGCAGGTGTCAGAGCATGGTGGCATAGCGGAACCCCTAACAACACCGGATGCGGAACAGGAACGTCACTACCAGCCGTTCTTTCTCCCGGACGGAAAGGCGTTGCTGTTCACCCGCGGCACGCGATCTCACGATCCCGCAGAGACAGATCGCATTGCCCTGATTACCCTGGCGGATACTGAGCAACGAGAATTGACCGCAGGGTCATCGCCCCGACTGGCGACGAACGGTCATCATCTGCTGTTTTACCGGGAAAATGCGGTCTGGGCGGCATCTTTCGACATTGATGGATACCGGATGGGGGCTCAGGCGATACCCGTACAGGAAAATATCCAATACCAACACAACGCCGTATTCAGCATGTCCGATGACGGTACACTGGTCTACTGGAATACTTCAGATGTCGATATCAGGAACAGAAATCTGGTGTGGGTTGACCGAGAGGGACGGGAGGAGATGCTGCCCTTGAAACCTCAAGCCTACAGGAGCCCCCGGTTGTCCCCTTCGGAAGATCAGATCGCCATGAGCATACTGTCAGACGCTCAGTTCGATATCTGGGTCTACTCAATCGCTCGGGGCACTTCAATGCGTCTGACATTCGAGGAGGGTAGCGAAGCAATGTCCCAGTGGAGTCCTGACGGGCAACAGCTTGTATATTCCTCGGTTCGCGATGGTGTTGCCAATCTCTTCTCAAGAGCCGTTACGGGCGTTGGCACGGAGAGACGCTTGTCGAGTGGCACAAACGACCATTACCCTTCATCCTGGAATGCGGATGGACTGGCAATACTGGTCACAGAGTGCGGGGGCCTCATCGTGACTTGCGGCATCAGTATGGTGTCGCTCGAGGACGAACCAGTCCTAAGCAAGGTGCTTGCCTCAGAGTTCCTTGAGGTCGGCGGTGTCGTTTCACCGGATGGCGCGTGGATTGCCTATTCATCCAATGAATCTGGTGAACCGCAGGTATACGTCAGACCCTTCCCGGATGTGGCATCCGGCAGTCGTTGGCAGATCTCCGCAGACGGGGGGACAGGTACCCCGGTGGGGCGATGAAGGCGGGGAGCTTTTCTATTGGGGCAAGACACACATGATGGTGGTCCCCGTAGAAACCACGTCCGGATTTGAATACGGCATCGCCAGCCCTTTGTTCGAGTTGGAAGGCTACTCCTTTTGGGGTGGCGCCAACTATGATGTTGACCACGATGGTCAGCGATTTCTAATGGTTAAGGGCGAGAGTTCAGCGCATGGCGACGTGGTGTTGGTTCAGAACTGGCTCGATGAACTGGAGCGCCTGGTCCCAACGAAATGACTGGGCCGCCTGCTTCGTCACTCGCTGGCGACGCGTCCTCGATTCATGGCAATCGACTTGGCTAGCAGTAAGCCGCTCGAATTGTCGTGTCCCGCTCAATGTGTGAGCTCAGTCCTTGTATGCAATCCAAAAGCTCGATGTCTCCTCAAGCGCTATCACAAGTGGCCCCCCATCGAGCGTTCCCCATGCGTCCCAGCGCTTGAACCCGGCAAGCTGAAGGAGCAACTGAAATTCGCCCTTGAATACCCATCGCCCAGTCATTGGAAACTCTTCCACTTCGCCATCGTATTCGATGGAACACCGGTTTAGATAGAGCTGATTCCCAAGGTCTCGCGTATCGTCGATGTGCTGTCGGATCGGCCGTCCTGATTCCGGATGTACCCAGGTATGCACCCTTCCATGGATGCCTTCCACATTGCTAGCGAGATCTCCGATGCCAGCCAGGCGCTGATCCAAAATCAGCCTACCGCCCGGAGCCAGATGTTCGTGTATATTGCTGAGCGTATTGATCTGGGCTTCTTGGGTTGTCAGCATCCCAAACGTGTTGGTGGGGATAATCGCAGCTTCGAACCTTCGTTTGTATGCGAAGCTTTCAAGCCCCTGTTTGGAGATCCGGTCATCGATATCGTTGACATCCTGCTCTGCCGCCTTGCTCTTCAGCGTTGATAACATGGATGCAGACATGTCGAATCCGTACATGTCGAATCCATCGGCGAGTAGGGGCAGCAAGAACAGGCCCGTACCACAAGCACATTCGAGCACCGGACCGGATACGCCCAGCAGATTCGACCGATAGAACGCGAGGTTCTCATCTAACCATTCGCGGCAGTCCTGTTCCATCATCTGGTCGTAGATAAGACCCCAATACTTGCTCTGGTAGTTTGTGGTCATGGTGCTAGCGTCACAAATACCGCCATGAGGGGCAGATTACCTTAGTCTTCCCGTTAGGAGATTCCATACCTTTCCATCCACTTCGATACGGTGCCCTCAGCCTGGTCTGCTGTGAGAGACCTGGCTAAATATTGAACATCTTCCGGTACCCAGTCCGGGAATGGGATATCCTCGCGCTTATGTCGTCCGTTCTCCATGTGAATTTCCCGCACCTTGTCCAGCGTATGCGGTGGAAACTTGTCAATCAAACACACAAAGGCAGGCCACAGCCTGCGATGTATGTATGTAATCCTACCATTGGCGAGTGTACAAATCAGAACAGCTCTCGAGTCGTGCACTTTCTGCGTGAGCTCGTATATTTCATGTCCTTTGGGATGCCCCCACTAGCTACCTCTGACTCTTTCACCAACGACACGCTCAGCTAAAGACGGCTCATGACCTTTTGCGGCTTCCAATACGACGCCGTGATAGCGAATAAAATCCAGCATCTGCTTCGGAGTCATGGGCGCATTAAACCTGGTTGAGCGACTGGCCACTTACACTTCATTTTGGATGACGTCTTTGACTTTGTGCCACGACTACTCCGCCATCGATAGAACTGCACTAACAGTATTCCAATTTCTGGCTGTCACGACCGGAACACCCAAAGCCCCACTAATCTTGGCAGCCAGCTTTGACCGACCAACGCCATCCGGCGCATAAAGGTACAACACTTTGTCTATGAGCTCATATTTCTCGGTAATGGCTTGAACAGCACTAAGACTCTCCAAATCCGGCTTGTTTGGCGCTTCATCCAAGAAAAAGAAATGTAGTGACTTTCCATCAGAGATATCAAAGGGATTACCGGCGATTGCTGATTGCAACTCGACAAGGTCAAGTATCAGGACCTGCGGCTTAAAACCCTTTACTGCCTCAACCGATAGGCCAATCTCGTCAGGTAATTCGGCGATCTGTTTTTTCTTGCGTCGGAATACTACGTTTCCACTCTGAATATAGGTACTAACGTCTTCCAATCCCAGATCCTCCAGCATGGGGATCAGATCGCGCATCGGCAGGATGTTCTTGCCGCCTACATTGATCGACTTAAAGAAGGCTATAAATGTATTCACGACTCATGTCGATGGCTGTGGATAGACCGATGGCTTGTGTCGTTCACTTCGGTTGTCCCTCGATCTCCCGCGCCAATAGCCAGGACCACAGATCCGGTTCGTTGTACGCTCGTCCCCATGCACCGTGGGCCTCATCGGGATAAACCGTCAACTTCGCAGTCCCTCCCGAACGATTGAGTGCATCGACCATCATCTTTGATTCCCCTACTGGAACAATCTCGTCCTTGGCGCCATGGAACACCCAGGTGGGAATGTGGCTTATTCTAAACGCATTCCAAGGCTGACCAGCACCACAGATCGGTACGATGGCAGCAAACTTGTGCGGCCTGCGTAGTGCGAGTTCCCACGTGGCCAACCCGCCTATGCTAATTCCGGTAACGTAGATTCGATTCTGATCAATGTCGAGATCCCGTTCCAGATGCTCGAGCAGACCCAATAGTTCGTCTATATCCCAGCGAAGCCCTCTGCACAAAGGAGAAGCAATCGCGACAGGCAACTGAAGATCGTCCACCAGCCGGGGAGGTGCAGGGAGTTCGAAAATCGAGTCCGCATCGTTCATGCCGTGCAGAAACAGCAACAGCGGAAACGCCCGCTCTGCCTCTCCCGTTGGCAACTGAAGATAGAATTCCCCTCGAACCGGCACTTCCATGGTGTGAGCGAACGACGACAGACTTGGCGAAGTCATGGTCGAGAGCCTGGCCCGTGGTGTTTAATTGCTGTATGTCTGTGGCTCTTCACGATCTTTCACACTCAATATCAGCCTCAACTGACCGATATGTGTGTTTTTTTCGCCGTTTGGTTTAGGTTCCTCTTCTATTCTTGTTAAGTTTTGGTGAAGGTTGAATCGAAAGCAGACAGTACGCGCCGCGCGCAGACATTTGGGCAGGAGCGCGACCATGCAGAGCGCCCAGTGGATAGGCCCCCATTGCGGATCCAAGAAAGGATTTGATTTCAAGTTACGGGCGGTCCCTGACGGGTTTGACCATGACTTGGCATGGATTCTCTTTGCCCCAGAGTTCATGGGCATCCATTGGTATGTAACCGTTTGCTTCCCAGAAGGCTCGTGTCTCGGTGTAGTTCTCATCTGGATCTGATGGTGCAAGCGTCTTCATATGCAGTAGTTTAGTCCACGTAGTTGTAGCGTGTTTTTCAACGTGCTCCAAGAGCTTCCTGCCGATGCCGGACCTGCGAAGATCTGGTTCGACACCGATGACATCGATCTCGATGGAGAATTCGCCATATCTCTTAAGACCGACGAAACCCACGATTGAAGACTCTGTCTCTGCCACATATCCATCCAGTGCGTGCAGATTCTGTTCATACTCCAGAATTGACTCCTCAATGCCAAACCACTGAGGGAGTCGTCTCAGGATAGCGCTGCATTTGGGGATATCTTTCTTCTGGATCTTCCTGACACTGATTTTCTTATGCGACTGGTCAGGTTCCGCTCGATTCATACACTGCACCTTTTGGACTGAATCCCATCCCTGATACATCAGTCGAACCATCGAGGAAGTACAACTCCGTACGGCCTTTTCCCGTCTGATTCTGACTT
>PVBE012038547.1_pt1 | contig 39233 bp, 16 predicted proteins | sample 1631181 | NCBI WGS metagenome assembly PVBE01 (sample SAMN08397723, study PRJNA350692) | Marine metagenome, whole genome shotgun sequencing project. | isolation source: water | place: Pacific Ocean | collected 2012-04 | reverse complement strand
CGCCGGACAGGTCCAGGATAGTGTCCGGGTCGTTTTCCTGGACGATCACTTCGGAGATCGGTGCGATCACTTTTGGCGCGTCGGCGATCGGATTAACCGTCACGATGAACGACTCTTCGATGAAGAGTCCCGGAATTTCCGAATCAGTGGCGCGAATAGTTATTTCGGCCTGCCCGAACTGGTCGGCGCCGTACGACAACGTAAGGATGTCTCCAACGAGGCCTGGGGTCACGAGCACCGGGTTGGAATTATCCGATACGGTCAAGGTCAGGATGTCGCCCTGATCGATATCGCTGAACACATTCGACAGATCCATAACCGTATCAGGGGCGTCTTCGTCGACCGCGAAGTCGATGATCGGGTTGTCTCGCGACGGGGTGTCGTTGACCGGATCAACCGTAACGGTGAACGTATCCTCAACCCAGGCGCCGGCGCCGTTCTGGTCGGTCGCACGGACGGTGATGTCCGCAGAACCGTTCAGATCAGCGGCGTAAGACAGCGTCAGGTCGCCGTCAACTATGCTGGTCGAAACCAGAGAGCTGTTGGTGTTGCCGATGACCGAGAACACCAGCGTGTCGGCCGGCAGGTCGCCGTCGTCAAATACGGCGGAAAGGTCGATCAGCGTATCGCCTGCATCCTCATCGACATTAAAGTCTGCGATGGGATTGGCGACCGTCGGATCGTCGTCGATCGGGTTAATCGTAACCGTAAAAGTATCGTCGACCCGGAGCCCCACCGGATCGGTCGCCCGGATGGTGATGTCGGCCTGTCCGACCTGATCGGCAAGGTACGACAGCGTAAGGGTCGTCCCGACAATGCTGGCGGCGACAATGCTGTCGTTGCTGTTTGCGTACACCGACAACGTTAGAGTATCGCCCGCGTCGGGGTCTTCAAATGTCGTCGACAGATCGATAATCGTGTCGGCGGCGTCCTCGTCGACCGTAACGTCGTCGATATCGTCAATGACGACCGGGGGCATGCTGAACGCCGTCGCGAGCCCGGGATTCGGGGCGTCGGCCCACCAACTGCCCGCCTGGTTCCCGTACATCTCCAGATGGATGCGATGCAGCGAGGCGCCGGCGCCGTCCGGGGCGACCGGCCAGGGCGAAGCATCATCATAGTCCGCCTCGTCCTCGATCATGTGCGGGACAAAACCCGGCTCCTCGGCCGGAGGAGAGTCCGGACGCTGCAGTGTTATGCGCTGGCCTCCGTTATCCAGCGTTCCGCCATACCCTCCGGTCAGCGGGACCGAGGCGTCTATCCCGTAATGAGCCCTGAAATTAGCCACGCGGGAGGCGTTTTCGGGTTTGGCCGGATCGAACGCAAGGACAACCAGCACGCCGCCTGCGGCGATAGTCGTCCCTTCGTCAAACTCCATATCCGACCCGCCGCGGAGGCGCCAGTCGGCCAGGTACTGACTCGGAGCGTGCGGATTGTCGAGCCACTCGGACATATCTATATCCGAGCCTGTCGGATTGTACAGTTCGATGAACTCCAGATCTGTTTGATCCAGCGGGCCTACGGTTACATTATCGAAGTAGCTCTTGGCGTTAACCGACCCTATCCCGAGCAATCCGTCGTCCAGCGCATCGCCAAATTCATTTACCAGAATCGCCTGGCCGTCGACATAAAGGGTCGCCACGTCGCCCTGGACGCGAACCTGAAGATCGTAGCTCTTGTCGGCGGAGATAACATCGCTCACCCAGCCGTCCAGTTCCCAACCCGAGGAGGTGCGAGCCCCGATGCGCCACTGTCCGTAGCTGCCGAACGCACCGGCGTATTTGAAGTCCGAGGGGCTTTGGTAGTCGAATATCAGAATCGCGTTGGACAGATACCCGCCGCCGCCGGCGTTCGAACTTGCATCCGCTTCCAGAATGTAATCGCTCCACAACGGATCGGTGAGATTGATCGTCGCGATCGTGTCCGCTCCGATAAAATCGGGAATTACGCCGAATTGCTCGTTGGAAACGGTCCACAGACCGGCGACATCGTTGAATCGCTCCGAACCGCCGGCGGTGAAACTCTCGCCGAAGATACCGGGATTGTACATGACCTCGCTGATTATCACCGGTCCGACGCGCGGGCCGCTGTTTGCAGCGCCGAGTGTAACCGACGTCATCGGATACAGATCGCCGGAGTGATCGGGCCAACGCCCGAACGATTCGCCATTGGCCACACCGCCGAAGCTAACATGATCGGCGAAGTGAGTAAGATCGCCCGAAGCGTCAGCCGCCATAAGCCAGACATCGTCGCCGCGAGCGCCGTCCAACGCAAAGTCCAGCGGACCTACTCCGCCGAAATCACTCTCGTCAAATACGAGATACTCGCCCGGGTCGATCTCGGTCCCGGCGGGTATCATGTACTTCTTGTAATCGCCGTTCTGCAGATTAGAGGCCCAGCCCCACGTGTCGCTGAGATACCAGTATCCTATGTCGACTGTCTGGCCGGTGGTGTTGTACAGTTCGATCGAATCGACCGACGGAAGGTCAGTGTGGGTCAGCACTTCGTTAACGACAATACCCAGCGAACCGACGGGCGCGGCGCCGGGCGTACCGCCGTAAGCGATGCTCGACAACCAGTTGTCCGAGTCGCCGAAATCGCCGGCGGTGTCGACCACCTCAAGCGACGCGCCTTTACCGTCTGCCGCTCCGGGCCAACTGTTCGAATCATTGAAGCGGAAATCGAGTATCTCAGCTCCGAAAATATCGGTCAGCTCGAGATCCTCGCCGCCGTTGGACAAATGCGGGGCTTCATAACCAAGACCGTACTGGCCCAGGACAGTGATCCCCGAGCCGTATCGTGCGGTGAACGCCGACTGGTTGGCGACCACGACCGCCTTCTGACCGGCGGCAAGCGAAGCCAAACCGTCAAATTCGAATTCGAACCCGTCAACAAACTTCACTCCGCCCAACGCAACGGTCGCCTCGCTGGTGTTCATTATTTCGACGAACTCGAAGTCTTCGCTGGTCCAAGATGAATTGATCGCCGACTCAGATGGAGTCGGATCGTGGGGATTGTAGTTTATCTCGGTTATCGCAAGATTGTTCGCATCGGCAGGCGTGTCGACAACGAGCACCAGTTCACTCGGGGCGCCCCACTGAACCTGCGAGAAACAGTGGGTCGACGGCGTGGCCGACCCGTCGTACACGCGGGCGACAATCTTCATATTGTCGGTGACTGTTATCGAGCCGCCGGTGTAGGCCTGACCTCGTATTCCTCCGCCGACAGCGCGTGGATCTGATCCGTCGGTAGTGTAGTAGATCGTCCCGGCGCCCGAGGTCGACAGCGTAACGGTCGAGCCCTGTGCGACCTGCCCGTCGGAGCGGGAGAATTGCGCCAGCGTGCGAAACTGGCTGTCCATCCAGTCAACACGAGCGGTAACCCAATCCTTTAGATTGTAGTTATAGGTGTTCCAATTGCTGTCGAAATTCTGTGCGGTGTTGCTTATGTCAGCGGCCTGGGTGTTTATAACGTCCTGCAGGTTAGCGTGGCTGAACACGTCCTGGCGAAGTTCAAACCATCGGTCGATCCAGGCCTGGCTGAACTCGGGATCGTTGAACATGCGAGGCCACCAGGCGCCCCACTGGAAGTCCGACCACCATCCCACCGGGTTCGCCGAGCGGCCCTCGAAGCCCAGGGCCCGGTCAAAGTCCCATATTGGTCCGAACGAGAACTTCCCGCTGCGAGGCTTGTACAGATACGTGCTGAGCCGGAACTCGTCGGGGTTTTTAGTAAATTCGTTGAGTATGTGATGGTCTATCGACGCCGCGACATCAATGTAATCCGAGTAGTGCAGACCGGTCGTTGGATTGGTGAAGCCCGGACCGTTCAGCGCCGCGTAATACTCGTTCAGCATAGTTCTTATCCACTGCTCCTGGGCGTCGTACTCGGGCAGTTCGATGATATCTTCCTTAGGATAAACCCACTTCAGGCCCGTACTGCCCGCGTTGAAACCGCCGTCGCCCGGGTCAGCCCGGTCGATCTTGAACATGTACCCGCCAGAGATATCCGGTTCGGTGTTGTCCGTCTGGTCGAGCTGCTCGACGTCCACGCGGTCGTCGCCGCGTTTGATCTTCTCCATGAAGACGAACACGCCCTTGTAGTCGGACATCGACACGTCGCCGCCGCCGGTGTTCAGGAAATACGCGACATGGCGGGTGCGAACGGCGTACTGACCGGCCTGGTTGGCCAGTTCGTAGATGAACGAGTTGTTCATCTTCGACTTGTCAAATGAAGAGCTGTAGAGGATCCAGTCCGATTCGCTCGGCATCCCCAGAGGCGAGATGTTGCTGTCGTCATTAACCTCATCATTCCAGGCCTCGACAGTGTACGACTGACCGCCGGTGCTTGAACCACGGGTTTTCAGACCAGCCCTGGTTCCGAGTTCATCGGGGCCGCTCACATAAGTCCATCCGCCAACATCAGGTTCGAAGATCGATACATAAGTGGGCTGTTTTGTTTCCGAAGGCACGCCGCCTGCCCCGAAATTGTCGATAACGACAATCGGGATATCCGCCGAAAAACTCTGGATGTCGGCGGCCAGTCCGATATAGCTCTCGGTATTGACCGGTCCGGGCGCACGACCCGGTTCGTAAGCCCGGGCGCGGACCTGCGTGGTGTTGGTTATCGTCAGCGGACCGGTGTACGGAGTGGACGAGTCGGTGGGCAGCGTACCATTGAGCGTATAGTAAATCGTCGTGTCGCCAGAGACGGTGCTAAGTGATACGTTGAACGAAGTATCGGTGAACATACCGCCCAAACGCGAGAACTCGACCGGATCGGCCGGGGCGCCCACGCTCGGGTCGTTCTCCGCATCAGGCGTCGGATTACCAAAGAATCGCGGTGCGGACACAGAGCTGTTGAGCACCAGTTGCGGTTGGATAAGAAAGTCGTCGTCCGCCAAATCTACGTTCAAACCGTGTATCGCAAGTACGTTGGTCCCTGCGTGGAGCCCGGCGGCGGGAATGATGAAGTCCTGGTAGATAACCGCCTGCGTATTCGAACGCGCCGCGGTGGCCTGCGAATCGGTCGCCAGGACCGCCGGTGCGTTGTGCGAGGCGACCTGGGCCCCGTTGAGATACGCGACGAATCCATCGTCGTACTTCATGCGGAGCGTGAGACTCTCCTCGCCGTTGACAGCCGGGACCTCGAATTCCATACGAGTCCAGAGCGATGCGTTGACGTCTTTCATGGAAGCCGAAATGTTGGTCTGCGTAACGAGTTCGAAATCATCCTGCTCGTTGGAGAAGCCAACGCCCAACTGGTTGGGTATGACCGCCCCGAACGGCACGGTCAAACCGGCGTTTTGCACGCCTGGGGTCGGATCGTTGCTCCGCTGGAAATCGTTGGCTGAATCGGTGTCGAAATTGCCCGAGCGGTCCAACACCTCTCGCGGCCCGAACTCGGCGATGAACGACACATCGTCGATCGCCAGGGGGCTGTCGTTAACGTTGTCGTTGCGGTCGTACCAGGTGATGTAGAACGTCTGGCCGTCGGGGATCACCGATCCGGGCACATACGTCGCACTGATAACGCTGCGGTTTTCCGCGGCGTTTCCGTCCAACTGGACGGTTCCGCCGTTGTCTTTGGGCGCCACAAAATCAAACTGCGTCCCCATCAGGACAAAGCCCGATCCCGGATCCGTGCTAAAATACAGATTCAACCCTTCCGGAGGGTTCTCTCCGGATTCTCTGTCCTGCCACTGCTCGCCGGTGTAACCGAGCGTGAACGATTCGAGATCCGAACCGGTGTCGTTGGTGATCTCCAGCTGCACAGCCCGGTCGCCGCTGCCGGTGGTCGCTATGTTCCCGACCGCCCGATCCGGATCACCGGTCGTCCCGTAGTTATAGCTGCGCCCTTTGGTGGTCGATGCGCCGTCGTCGGCGTAAAGAGTTTCGTTGTTCACCGTACTTCCCGGCGGCACGCGGTTCTGCGTGGTCGCGAATTTTCCTACCGCCCAACCGGTCGGAGCCACGGTGTCGCCTGTGCCTATCGAATCGAAATCCTCGATGTACGTTCCGCCCGTGTAGCTGATCCCCGCCCCACCGCCGCCGCCCCCGCCGGAGCCTCCGCCGGAGCCGGGTTCGGCCCCGTCGCCGGCCCACTCGCCCCCCGGGGTAATGCCGGTGAAACCACCGTAATCGAAGCTGATGGCGTCTATTTCCGCCTGGTCGTATCCCCAGGCCGCAAAGTCGGCGATCTGCCCCAGGTCGTCGAGGATCATGGCCCATCCGTCGCCGTCGATATCCCAGTCGATACCGCCGGTCCAGCCTGAATCATCTCTCGACAGGATATCACCTGGCTGGAGCGTACCGCTGAGGCTCCACGCCTCGGCGTTCAGCGCGCTGGGTCCGGACGCGGGATCGTTAACAAGCACGGTCCATCCGGTCACGTCCAGCGGGTCGTCGCCTGCGTGCTGAATCTATATGTAGTCTACGTCACCGGTCCCCACCTCGGTCACCAGCAGCGTCTCGCCTCCGTTGTGGGTCGCGTGGGACCAGGATGAATCATCGAACGCCTCGCCGGTCCACCCGTCATTGGGCGCAGGAAGCAGCGATGCGTCTCCGGGGGTCGGAACGTGATAAGTGAAACTGTCTCCGAAGTCGACCAGCACGTTCCACGCCGAACCGACGAGTATGCCGTACGACACGTCAGTCACCTGCTGCGGATAGTCAACGTAGGAGTGCGAGATCGTCACCCCGTCGCTCTCGACCAGCAGAACGCTTTCGCCGGACTTGCTCAACTCAAAGTTCGTGTGGTAGTACGACCCGTCCCAATACTGGCCGCCGCTGTCATCGGCGCCTGAAGCGAATATCACAAGATAGTCGTTACCGCTCGGATCACCCGACGCGGCCAACGTGATAGCGGGGAGCTCCCACTTGTCCAGATTGTCGGTCTTATCGGTCAGGAACCAACCTTCAATACTCACCGGCGCCGCGGTGGGGTTATGCAGTTCGATCCAGTCCGAATACTCGCCGTCGCCATCGAGAATCGTGGCGTCATTGGACGCCATGAACTCAGAGATAACGACCGATCCGCTGAGAAGCAGTCTCGCTTCGAGCGTTTCAAAGACCGGCCTGTCGCTGAAGCGATTGACTCGCTGTTTCATTGAATCCTCACCTGTCACGCGAAAAAAGGTCCTCCAAACCCGTATGCATTCACCATATCAAATAAGCCCAAGCGTCAGTATACCACGGATTTCAGCGGCGAACAGTGGAAATATCATAAAGTGAGATTGCTTATCTTGCATTTGAAAACTGTGAACTGAATGTGACATTTGATTCGGAAGATGACTGCGGTGTTTGGGGAAAGCGCCGGCCAGGTTCGTCGCTGTCGGTAATTCTAGCTGAAAACTGAAAGCTGAGAGCCGGCAGCTTCCAACAGCACATCAACCAGCAGATCATCACTATCGAGCCAAACGCCAAGACCATCGCCGCCTCCATCGCCCTGCAACACGTCGAAGAATTCACGCTCGGGTTCCGGTGTCGGGGCCGGTCTTTCAACTTCATCGTTAGCTGACAACTGAGAGCTGATAGTCGGCATCTGCTGTTCAATCGCAGCCGCCGAAGCCGACACAGACAGGTTTTCAGCATTTTCAGGCGACCGGCCCACTGAAGTGACCAGTCCGGGGGGCGCCGCCATCGCAGCGGGAACCGGCTCAAGTGCGGGTGCGGCGAGAGGCGCTGGCGACGGGAAAGTCGGAGCCCCAACGGTTTCGCCGAAGCGGGATCCCATAATCGAAAAGTCCGGCAGACCAACTCGCCCGTCACCGTCCAGATCAGCGGTGAGCATTCCGCCTTCGCTGCGCTGTCCAAACTGACTTACCAGCACATCATAATCGCCGTCGCCAATTTCCCCGTCGCCATCGCAGTCGCCGACGGAATTGCCGAAGTAGAACACATCGTCGCTGACAAGACCGAGCTGTCCGCCATTGGCGTTGGACTTGGCGGTAATCTCGACCCATTGATTGACAATAGCCCCATCCGGCCAGATGAGCGTAACACGGTCGGCGCATCCCGATGCACGCCGAACAACTCTACACCGGGCTGAGAGTCGCCCAGAGCGGCGATTCGGTTGTAGTCTCACCGCCAAACGAGGAGCAGTTCGCCAAAGCTCTCCAGACCATGACAAGCTCCGATGAGTCCGCACAAGCGGCAAGGCGTTTCGCCGAATCCCACGCAGATTTCGACCCGTCAACTCAAATAGCCAGGATTGCAGATCGAATCGACGAGATCATTGGCAATCGCAAACAAGAACCGGCCGACGACCTGTAAGACTCCCGCCGCCATGCGGTGTCACATGGGCGTCAAAACGCCCCTATCTGTGACATATGACAACTCGCAAACATGCGTCAAGAGGATCTTTGAGCCCGGCAAACGTAACGGCCTTGGCGGTTGGATGTTAGATATTCTTGCCTGATCGCCTGCGTAAGCGTGCTGTTGGGATTATTCGGGTTATATACGGTACAATGGGGGATGTCACAGGTTTGAAAACTGTGAACTTATTGTGAACATTACAAAAGTGAGGCCGGGCGCGTCGGGTCGCCCTGACGCGTCCGGCCTCTTCTATAGCATCGGCCCGTGGGGGTCAGCTCGCCACGCGTGTCTAATGGAGTGATGAAGCGGGCAGTATTCACACTGCCCGAATCCACGCGGCGGTCCTCCAGCCTGCACCTTAAGGGCCGTTGAAGCGGGAGCGGCTGAGGTCGATGTCTTTGAGCAGAAGACAGTCCTGCAAGCCAGCACCCCGCCCTGCTGTCTTAATAATCCTACGATTCGCTCAAACGGCAGGCAAAATCTCTGCAGTTTAAGGGTTTAGATTTGATATTTTAGATTTGACGGCGGCGGCTTAAGGCTGGGGAGCGAAGCCTTTAACTTGGCCGTTGCTGTTACCTGGGAGTTGGGCGTTTCTTGTTGGCTGTTGGATATTGACCCTCTAAGCCTCAGGCTTTCCTGCGGTATCGCTTGGGGTCCACCGCCAGAGCCTTGACCTTGTATCGCAGGATCCGGGGTGTGACCGCCAGGTCGCGGGCCGAGGCGGCCATGTTACCGTACGTGCGCTTCAGCGAGTCGACTATGATGTCCCGCTCGAACAGGTCCACGCGGTCCTGCATCGAACCGGTCCCGCCTGTGCCCGAGGCGTCTGCGGTCTGGAGCGTGGGGGGCAGGTGGTGTCCGTGTATGACGCCTTCCTGGCTGAGCAGGACGGCCCGCTCGATGCAGTTCTCCAACTCGCGGACATTGCCCGGCCAGTGGTATGCGACCATCATATTGATCGCCGGGGTAGAGATGCGGCGGACCTTCTTGCCCATGGACTTGGAGTAAGTCTCGACGAAATAGTCCGCCAGAAGAAGGATATCGTCCTTTCGCTCGCGAAGAGGCGGAAGGAAGATCGGGAACACGTTGATGCGATAGTAAACGTCCTGACGGAACTCCTCGTTCTCGACGAGCTTCTCCAGGTCCCGATTCGTCGCGCAGATAATACGCACGTTGGCTTTCCGGGTCTCGTTGCTCCCGACGCGTTCGAACTCGCGTTCCTGGAGCACTCGCAGGAGTTTGATCTGCACGGCCGGTGAAAAATCGCCGATCTCGTCGAGGAACAACGTGCCGCCTTCGGCTTCTTCGATACGTCCTTTGCGGGTCTGGATCGCTCCGGTGAATGCGCCTTTTTCGTGTCCGAACAGTTCGCTTTCCAGCAGGTTCTCGCTGAGTGCGGCGCAGTTGATCTTCACGAACGGGCCCTTTGCACGCGGACTGGAATAGTGCAACGCATGGGCCACGAGCTCCTTACCAGTGCCCGACTCGCCGCGGATAACCACGGTTGTATCGCCGGAAGCGACCTGGTGAATAGCGTTGTAAACCTCTCGCATTACGCCGGAATTACCGATGATATTCTCCGGGCGGAAACGGTCCTCCAACTCGTACTGCAGGCGGGTGTTTTCGTCTTCAAGGGCCTGGCGGGCGGCGGCTGAGTCGCGACGCGACTTCACGTTCCCGGCGATCGCGCTGGCGACGATGCTCAGCACGCGGACATCTTCATCGAGACTGAGCGTCTCATCGTAAGGCCGGTCCGCCGACAGCGTGCCGACCACGTTATTGGCGATTGCGATCGGTACGCAAATGAAGCTCATCTCCTCGTCGCCGGCCTTCTTGCGCCGCTGCAGGCGGTCGAGGAACATCGGTTCCTGGGAGACTCTCGGCACGACCGCCGGTTCGTTGCTCTGGAGGACGCGGCCGGTAATGCCCTCGCCGCGAAGGTAGCGAACGGCCCGGCCCTGCGAGTGGCTTACACTGTGGGCCACTTCAAACACCAGCTCCGTACCATCGGGCGAAAGCAGCATGATCGTACCGCGTTTCATGTTCAGGTCGCGGTCAAGAATGTCCAGCACCTCTTCGAGCATCTGCCTCTGGTTCATGTCCGAGACGAGAACTCGACTGGTGCTGTACAACGCCTCAAGTTCACGCGAGTGCCTGCCTTCGGAGTTGCCCGAAACAGTGTTGTCGCCATTTACTGTCGTCATCGCACCTTGTCCTTCCTGGTCTGTATTCTGCCGCCTAAAAAAGCAACATTATTGTATGTATTTACACATCAATGACAATATCGTATTTTTATCACGTTCTTTCACCTTCATGATTCACTTTCATAACCGCAATAAGGATCATTCCTTATACCATTTAATTCTTTTTGGCACGCCTTCTGCTTAGCTATGACATATCCGCCTGGATTGGCTTGGCCGGAATCGATACGACCTTACAGGAGTCCAAATATGATCACTAAGATACTCAGGCGCCCTATCGCCCTGTTTGCGGTTGCGGCGACGGTTGCTCTATGCGCAGTCCCCGCGAGCGCCGAGGCGGCGGGATTGACCGGAACACTCGGAGCAATCAGCGCCATCGACACCCTCTGGGTCCTTATGGCCGCATTCTTCGTGTTCTTCATGCAGGCCGGTTTCGGAATGGTCGAAGCCGGGTTCATCCGCTCGAAGAACACCTGCAACATCCTGACCAAAAACTTCGTTGACTATTGCAGCGCCAGCATCATGTTCTTCCTGGTCGGATACGCGTTCATGTTCGGCGAGGGTAACTCCTTCATCGGCTGGGACGGATTCGCACTCGGCGGAGGCGCCGAAGCCAGTGACGGATCTGGAGCTGCTGCAGTATCTGTCGCCACTCACTTGCCGATCTGGGCGTTCTGGTTGTTCCAGGCGGCGTTCTGCGGAGCGGCGGCGACGATCGTGGCGGGCGGGATGGCCGGGCGAATGAAGTTCCACGCTTACCTGCTTTACACTATCGTCATCAGCGGACTGATTTATCCGATAGTCGGTCACTGGATATGGTTTCCCGGCGGGTGGCTCGCCAATATGGGCTTCCAGGATTTCGCCGGTTCAACTGTGGTCCACGCCACCGGCGGTTGTGCGGCGTTGATCGGCACGATTCTTCTGGGTCCGCGATTGGGCAAGTACCGGGGCGGGAAAGTAAAAGCCATCCTCGGACACAGTATTCCGCTGGCGTCTCTGGGCGTGTTCATCCTCTGGTTCGGATGGTTCGGTTTCAATCCTGGAAGCACGCTTGGAATAAGCGGCGGGAACACGAATTCGGCGGCCATGGTGGCGATAAACACAAACCTCTCAGCCGCCGCCGGCGCACTGAGCGCAATGGCGATGATCTGGTTGTTCGTGGGCAAACCGGACCTTGGCATGACGATGAACGGATGCCTTGCCGGTCTGGTTGCGATTACGGCGCCGTGTGCGGCGGTCACTCCCGGCGCCTCGTTAGTCATCGGCGCCGTTGGCGGGGTGATAGTGGTTCTCGGTACGCTGCTGCTGGATAGAATTCGAGTTGACGATCCGGTCGGAGCGTTCCCGGTGCACGGGATGAACGGCATCTGGGGCACGCTGAGTGTCGGACTGTTCGCGACCGAAGGCGGTTTGTTCTACGGCGGCGGAGCCGGCCTCCTGGGCGTCCAGGCGCTGGGCACATTCGCCGTGGCGGGCTTTGTCATGGTCTCGATGGGCCTGGTGTTCGCCGCAATCAAGTACACCGTCGGTCTGCGAGTGAGCAAAGAAGAGGAACTCCGCGGTCTGGACATCACCGAACACGGCATGGAAGCATACGCCGGATTCCAGATCTTCTCGACGACCTGACCCCTGACCACCAAAGCAAACTTCCTTAACAGGAGACTCAAAAATGAAACTCGTAGTAGCATATATTCAGCCCGAGAAACTAAACGACGTAAAGCAGGCCCTATACGCAGCCGAGGTCTTCAAGATTTCCGTGACCAACGCCATGGGCTGCGGACAGCAAAAGGGATACCACGAAACCTACCGAGGCGTGGACGTGGAAGTAAACCTGCTGAAGAAAACACGCCTGGAAGTCGCAGTAAACGCCGACTACGTCCAGGCGACAATCGAGGCGATCGTCAAAGGCGCCCGGACCGGAAACATCGGCGACGGGAAGATTCTCGTCCTTCCGCTGGAACGCTGCGTACGGATCCGCACAGGCGAAGAAGGCAGCGACGCCATCGGATAGCAATCGCCGCTAAAAAATATCATCAGGCCGGGCTCGAAAGGGTCCGGCTTGGTAGGCGTAGATACGCACCACCGCAAACAGCGAAAACCAGCGTTAAAATGCTTTTAACAGAAACCGCAAAACACGAACACACATATAACACAAATGCCTCTGTCGCACTAAACCGCGACAAAATTGTCGCAACAATCGACCAGCGTGTTCGAGTACAAACGCTCGAATACGCTGACAAATAGCCACTTACGTTTTTTTACGCATCTTTGGCACGCTGTGTGCTTCTGCTTAGTAGCCTGGCGAAATGGTTCGCGGGTACGGGTAAGTACGAATACAAGGAACACGAGAGATGAAGACGCGAACGGGAAATATACGGGCTGCGATAATCACGTTGGGAGTTGTAATCCTGCTTCTGGTCGGACCAGCGATGGCGGCCCCGGACGACGCCTCTGCAAAGACTAAGGTTCAGCTCGCCTTGGAAGGCGTCCCTTCGGATCTGCTGATGATAGATGGAAAACCAGCGACCCAAGAGCAGTTGAAGGCGGCGTTACCGGCCTCGAAGGCCTACGACAACGCTGGCGCCGTAATCGCTGAAGAGAAGGAAATCACCATCAACGGTAAGACCGAGCAGGTGGAGATATACCGCCTCCGCAGCGACCCGGAGAAATCCTGGTGGTACGGCGCGGTTCTTTGGACGGCGTTGGCTGCGTTCCTGGTGTTTTTCATGCAGGCTGGTTTCGCGATGGTCGAGGCGGGCTTCACCCGCGCCAAGAACGCCGTGAACATAATCATGAAGAACGTCATGGACTTCTCGATTGGGGTGATTGCATTCTTCCTGGTCGGCTTCCATTTGATGTTCGCCGGAGACGGCGAATCGCTGTTCCTGTTGGGTAAGACCTCCGGTGGAGACTGGGGCTTTACGTTCTGGATGTTCCAGGCGGTGTTCTGCGCCACAGCGGCGACGATCGTTTCCGGCGCCATGGCGGGACGAACGAAATTCATATCCTACCTGGCCTACAGCGCCGTCATCAGCGCGGTAATCTACCCGATCTTCGGGTCATGGGCCTGGGGCGGGCTGCTGGACGGCGGGGGATGGTTGGAAGGCATGTCGGCGCCGTTCTGCGACTTCGCCGGTTCGACTGTAGTTCACTCGATTGGCGGATGGCTTGCATTGGCCGGAGCATTAATGCTGGGCCCACGTATCGGAAAGTACGGTCCGGACGGAAAGCCCAGAGCGATCATGGGACACAACATACCGCTGGCGTCTCTGGGCGTGTTCATCCTCTGGTTCGGATGGTTCGGATTCAACGCCGGCAGCACGACAACATTTGACGGCGAGTTGGGGCGCTTGGCGGTAACCACATGTCTGGCCGCCGCGGCCGGAGCAATGTCCGCGATGATCACCGCATGGGTGCTGTCGGGAAAACCGGACGGATCGATGACGCTTAACGGCGCCCTGGCCGGATTGGTGGCGATAACGGCCGGATGCTACACTGTCACGCCTGGGGCGGCGATCCTGATCGGGCTTGCCGGCGGTGTGGTTGTGTACATGTCGGTGGTCTTTATCGACCGCGTCCTGAAAATAGACGACCCGGTCGGAGCCGTCAGCGTTCACGGTATGTGCGGCGCCTGGGGAACGCTGGCATGCGGTCTGTTCAACGCAGAAAAGGCCCTGGGCATCGGCGAGAGCAATTCCGGGCTGTTTTACGGCGGCGGATTCGCCCAGTTAACCACGCAGTTCATTGGTGTGGGCGTGGCGTTCGCATGGGCGTTTGGCTTGGGACTGGTGTTGTTCTACGGCATCAAGAAGACAATCGGGCTGCGTGTCAGCAGGGAAGAAGAACTCAAGGGTCTGGACGTCGGCGAACACGGTATGGAAGCTTACTCGGGATTCCAGATATTCTCGACTACCTGATGGTCCGGCAAAACACCAAGAACAACCCTTAACTGGAGATTCGATAATGAAACTCGTAGTAGCATACATTCAGCCCGAAAAGCTAAACGACATAAAGCAGGCCCTATACGCTGCAGAGGTCTACAAGATATCCGTGACCAACGCCATGGGCTGCGGACAGCAGAAGGGATATCACGAAACCTACCGAGGCGTGGACGTGGAAGTGAACCTGCTGAAAAAAACTCGTGTGGAAGTCGCGGTAAACGCCGACTACGTCCAGGCGACAATCGACGCGATCGTAAAAGGCGCCAGAACGGGCAACATCGGCGACGGGAAGATCTTCGTAATGCCGCTGGAACGCTGCGTACGGATCCGCACGGGCGAAGAAGGCAGCGACGCCATCGGATAGACATTCGAGCCCTTAAAGGAACTCTGGTCGGTCGGACCGCCAGGTCCGACCGACCGAATCAATAACGCTTTTTCTAATCGAAACATTAACCGCTTGTCGATAAGGCTTCTGTACTCCCGGATGGACCGGAAACGTCTTTACGACAAACGCGACAAAAGAGTCGCAAAACTGAAAGGGAAAAACTGTGACAAAAACCAACCGAACGACGATCCTGCTCTTGATCGCCCTGCTTGGAACCGCCGGTTTCTGCACAACCGCACGGGCCGAAGACGCCAAGGCGCCTGAAGGCGTGTGGCTGGCGGCGTTGGATGAAAAGCTCGGCGAACCTGCCGCCCCGCCGGCGGCTCCGGCGAAAGCCGAAGGATGGCAAAAACCCATACCCGTCGGATTCTACCTGGACTACACGCTGTCGACAGACTACATCTGGCGCGGAATTAACCTCAGCGAATACGGCGGAGAAGGTCGCGAAAAGCTCAACCACATGCTGACTGCGGGCGTAAACTACGACGCTGGCGACTTCGGAACGTTTGACTTCTCGGTCTGGTTCGAGTGGTACGGCGCCAACGATCGAATAACCGGCGACAGCAGCGACAGCAGCCTTCAGGAAGTCGACTACACGTTCTCGTGGACCTACGACCTGTCGAACCTCTGCCCCAGCGTACCGGTTGAACTGACCCTCGGATGGATTGGTTACGACTTCCCGCAAATCCCCGATGACGCCGGCTTCACCAACGAGTATTTCATCGGACTGGCGCTGGACGACAAGAAGCTCCTGGGCGACGGATGGTTCGCACTGAACCCCACCCTTACGTACTACCAGGATCTTGACGACGTGGGCGCGATGGGCCAGGGCTCCTGGCTCGAGTTCGGGATCAGCCACGAATTCGCACTGGGCGAGTGCCCGACAATGGGTTCGGTCCCGGTAATCAAGGACCTTACGCTGACCCCGTCGTTCACACTGATGATGGACATCGGGTATCTCGGTTCGGGCACTCGCGTGGCCACCAACCAGTACGGTCTGGAAGTCGGATACGATCTCGGTAAGGCCCTGTGCCTGCCCGAGCAGTACGGCAGCCTCGGCGTAACGGGTTTCCTGAACTACTCTGACGCGGTGACCGACGGAGCGACGAACTTCGGCGCCAACCTGAATGACGAGTTCTGGGGCGGAATGAGCGTCGGTTGGGAATGGTAAAACGATAGACACACACTAAGAAAAAAGAAACCTTCGGGGCCGGGCGTCGCTTCGGCGGCGATAAGAATCTGTAGGAAAGAGACTCCTTTCCAATCCAGGCACGACCAGATTCCTCCCGGCCCCCAAGGCCTTTTTTCCGACACAATTGTACTGCAAAAATAATTCCCGACAGTCCTGTAACATTTCTCGCATCTCTAGAAAGCTCTCTGTCGGCACGCATCTCCTGATCTTGTAAGCCGTTAAACTCCTTGCCGCCATTATGGCACGCATTGTGCCGATGGAGTAATGACTGTTCGTGCCTGGATCGCGACGGTCGTTTTGAAATGCACCCACTGGTGTCTTGAACGACAAAGAGTCTCATTACATGACTGATGCATCATCCTCGCGCGGGGCATATTTGCCCTTGCGCTTTCGTTGTAGCAAGTCCGCGCTGCGAACCATCAGCCGCCTGTGCATAATCGCACTTGCGGTTGTCTGCGTGATATCGACCGCACAAGCCGCCGACGACGGCGGAGCAACCAGCCCCGAACTCGTGATCGATACGGGCACCACCGCCTGGATGCTGACATCGACCGCCCTGGTGCTGCTGATGGTCCCGGGCCTGGCGATGTTCTACGCCGGACTGGTGCGAACCAAGAACGTAGTCGGCACGATGATGCACAGCTTCGCGGCGATGGCGGTCGTCGGCGTGGTCTGGACGATAGTAGGATATGCCGTGTCCGATGCCGGTAGTGACCTGGGACTCGCGGGCGAGGATCGCGGCCGCGATGTCGGACGAACTGCCGGCGGGGATGGCGCCTACGTCGGCCAGGGCCTCGATCAGCTCGGTGATCGCGCCGTCTCGCGTGTCGGCCGAAATATGCGGGACGATCGCATCTGCAACGATAAGATCCGAAAGCTTCATCGTGTCACTCCTGTACAATGCTTGGTGCATTTCTTACACCTCAGTTTATCAGTTCGTTACTTAAAACACTTCGTTACTTAAAAACACTTTTTCATCAAAACATTCAATCGCTCGACTATGAGTCGGGCTTGTCGCCGGTCGGGATAGTAAACGCTTCGTACAATTGGTCCGGCGTGTTGCATTCGAGACTTCGCCGGCCGCGTTCGCGCCCGAACCAAACGCCGTCATCGGGAAAAGCAGACAGCAAAACACAACCCAAAGAAGTATGCGTGAACGCTTCATAACACTCAGCTTTACGACCTCTCAGACCCCCACTACTGCAGGAAAACAGTATAGACACCTTACAGTCCCCCGTCAAGCGATATTTGGAACCATATTACACTATAGTACATTATAGTTCATTCTATGCGGGCATATGCAGGGGTGTCGGCGAGTATGGGCGGGCTGTTGGCTTGGATAATCGGCTCCCCAAGTGTTTGAAATGACAGGCGTTCTGCGATTATCGGGCTGACGAGGATACCAGCTCGACCACCTGCCTGGGCGAAGTGCAGGTTCGCAGTTTGGCGATCGTATCTTCGCGTCGGGTCAGCAGGGAAAGATTGGCCATCAGGCGGAGGTGGATCTCCTCACGAGTCGCACAGGCCAGGAAGAATATGTGCACCAACTGATCGTCAATCGCCCCGAAATCTGCGCCCTTCGGGCATATCCCAAGGGCTACCGCCGGTTCGGGGAACATTCCGGGCATGAGCCTCCGCGGATGAGGAATCGCAATACCGTGCCCCACCGCCGTGGTCATCATCCGCTCGCGGTCCAGCAGGCCGCCAAGCAGCAGATTGGTGTCCTTGGCAAAACCGGTCTTCAGCAGCGGCGCCAGCAGTTGGCGGAGAATGCTCTCTTTGGGACCCGGCTCGATGTCGAAGGTCATCAGTTCGGGGTGCAGGATCTCACGCAGCGGGAGCAGCGGGTCTTTCAGATCGCCGGAGGGGACTATTTCCTGATCGGGAAACGCCTGCATCTGCCCGACCAGCCACTCGCGAATCAGCGGTCTCATGAAACGCCACTGACTGGCGACCTTTGCTGCGGGGATATCGCCGCGCTGGGCCATCCGCAGCACCGTTCGCTCGGCCAGCTGCAAATACTCGGCGACTTCCGCCAGCGTCATTATCTCGTTATTACCGGCGCCAGGCTCCATAGGCACAACCCTTGTCTTTCAAAAACTCAAGTTCGATCGTCCGAAACCATCATATTACCGCCCGCCACCCCGTGCAACGCCTAATCGGCTTTGCTCTTACGGAAGAATTCACCTTCGTAAAAACAGAGTTCTGTGGTATACTCAGGTGGTCACGCTCAGGGCTGTCCAACGGACGGTGAATTGAGGATGGGGGACGTGCAAACCGACAAAGCGCCAGCCCCCAAAGGCCACTGTGCATACTCCGCTGGAGACGATAGTGTCAGGTCGCGATAAAAACGCATCAGGGGACCGTCCGGTCTTGGAAGCGCTTGAACCGCGCCTGCTCCTGAGCGGTTCGGTTGTGATCTCCGAATTCATGGCCGACAATGCGGCGGCGCATGCCGACGGCGACGGCGCGTTCTCGGACTGGATCGAACTGCACAATCCCGGCCCTGCGGACGTCAACCTGGACGGATGGTTTCTCAGCGACGGCGAGTCAGTGGGGATCAAGTGGCAATTCCCCGCCGTCACGCTCGACTCGGGCGATTATCTGGTGGTGTTCGCATCCAATCAGCCGACGGTCGACTACGTTGACCTGGGCGGGAATCTTCACACAAATTTCGCACTCGATTCCGACGGCGAATCGGTAGTGCTGACCAGGCCTGACGGCGTAACGGTCGCTCACTCGTTCATCGACTACCCCGAGCAACTGACCGACATTTCGTACGGTCTGACCGGCGTAACCACCGGGCAGGAAACGTTCGTGACTTCCGACCGGGCGGTCATCTACCACGTTCCGACACCCGGCGACGCATCTGATCTGCCCAACCCGGGCGTAAGCCAGGGCTGGACCGGACTGGCGTTCAACGATTCGTCGTGGACTAGTGCGACAAGGCTTGATGCGGCCGGCATGATCATCACCGAAATCGATTCCGGCGACGTAGATTTTGTCGAGATTCAGAACGCTTCGGATGCGGCGATTTCGACTGCGGGCTGGTCGGTCCTGCTCAACGACCCGGCCGGCGGGATAAGCGGCGTCAACGCGATAGAGTGGTCCCTTCCGGCGTCGATCTCCGCCGGCGGCTTGATGCACCGCTCCGACGATCCGGGCGACACGGGTAATTACTGGGGCGACGACATAGACTGGGCCGCGGGCCAGGACGGCTGGGCGATGATCGTGGATGATGGCGGGAGTGTCGTCGATTTCGTCGTCTGGGGATACGACGCGTCGGAGATCGCAACGCTGAGCTTCACGCACGGCATATATACGATTGACGCCGCGGGCCAGTGGACCGGAGACGGCGCCATAGTCGGAGACGGAACCGGCTCCGGCGTACCCGAACCGGAAGTCGACAAGCTGGTCTTCTCTTCGGAGTGGTCCTACATGCACCCGACCGACGGGGTCGATCCAGCGATCGCCGACTCCGACTTCAACACCACCTGGATGACGCCGAGCGGTTACGACGGACCGTCGTTCGCTGGGTCCGAACCGGGAGTCGTCGCCGGATCCGGGCCGGGCGTGCTCGGATACGACACCATCAACTACAGTCCGGTTGTGACCAACATCACCAGACCGGCCAGCGGGAGTCGGTACAGCGCGTATTTCCGACACGAACTGGTGCTCGACAAGAACGTCGTCAACGCAGGGATCGAAATCCTCTGCGACGACGGGGCGATAGTATACGTAGACGGCGTCGAAGTAACGCGAGAAAACGTCACGGGCCTCGACACCTACACGACGATGGCCGACGGGCACAGCGGCACAGAATCAAACACACACACGCTTTCGATACCGGACATGACTGTCGGATCGCACTGGATAGCCGTTTCGCTGCACCAGGTCTCGACTGGAAGCAGCGACCTGGGCTTTGGGATGCGGCTGTTCGGCCAGCCCTCGCTGCCCCCGGGCAGCGCCCTGCAGCGAAAAGGCGACAGCGACGACAATGACGCCGGCGATTTCCAGGCGACCGACGCGCCCGACAAAGGCGTTGAGAACACGGGGCTCACCCTGCCGTTCGGATACCTCACTCCCACACAACTCGGCGTCGGCTACAGCGACAACCAACAGAGCTTCGATGACATCATCGTGACCGATGTCGAATCCGAGATGGCCGGCGTCAACGCTTCGATATGGACGCGAATAGAATTCCAGGCCGGCGACGTTTCGCACCTGGGCAACCTGACGCTGAACATGAAGTACGACGACGGGTTCATCGCATACCTCAACGGCGTGGAAGTAGCCCGCCGAAACGCAGGCGCCCTGCTAGCGTGGGACACCTCGGCGTCGGCGACCCGCGACAACGCACAGGCTGTCGCCTTCGAGCCGATCAACATCTCGGCCCATCTCGGCGAGCTGATCGAGGGAACGAACGTCCTGGCGATACACGGACTGAACGTCCTGGACACGGATGCGGATTTGCTGATCTCGACGGAGCTTCTGGCCAGCAACACCGTCTACGATTCGGAGGCCAGCTGGTTCACAACTCCGTCGCCGCGAGCGGTCAATCTCGCAGGCGGCGAGTTCCCGGGAATCGTGATCAACGAGATACACTACGATCCCGACGTTCGGACCGAACTGGTCGAGTTCATCGAACTGTACAACGGCGGCGCCGGCCCGGTCGATCTTTCGGGCTGGTATTTCTCCGACGGCGTGGACTTCACATTCGCACCGGGCACGATGATCGCCTCGGGCGGATATCTCGTAATCGGACAGGATCCGGCACAGATCCAAAGCAAATTCGGCATATCCGGCGTGCTGGGCCCGTACATCGGCAGCCTTAACGGTGAAGGCGAGCAGGTCACGCTGCGCGATGCGGCCGGAGCGAGAATCGACCAGGTCGAATACCGGCGAGGCTTCCCCTGGCCGATCGTCGGCGACTCACCGGGCAACTCGATAGAACTGGTCAATCCGTCGATCGACAACGATCTCGGCGGCTCATGGCGCGGCAGTCTGTCGGGGCCCACTCCCGGGGCGCAGAATTCTGTCTTCGCCGCCGATCGCAACACGGCGCCTCACATGCGTCAAGTCGAACACGGGCCGCACCAGCCGGTAAGCGGCCAGGACGTCACGATCACCGCAAAAATCACCGACGCCCAGGGCGTCGCCGGCGTCACGCTGCACTACCAACTGGTTGACCCCGGCGCATACGTACCGCACGACGAGGCTGAATACCAGATCGGTTGGGTCGATCTGCAGATGCTCGACGACGGAACCGGCGGCGACGACGTCTACACAGTCGTGATTCCCGGAGCAATTCAGACAAACCGCCGCCTGGTGCGATATCGCATAACCGCAGTCGACGCCTCTCCGGCCGGGCTGTCGCGAACCGGGCCGTACGCCGACGACGCGGCCGGCAACTTCGCATACTACGTTTACGACGGCGTCCCGGACTGGACCGGTTCGGCCCAGCCCGGCGTGGAGCCCGACGTAACGTACAGCTCCGACGTACTGACAAGCGTACCGGTCTACACGCTGATCACAAAGCGGCAGGAACGCCTGGACGCACAGCACGTGCCCTACCGCGACGGCCAGCCCGACGAGGAATTGCCTATCGCCGGCGCCCACACGGGCAGCGAGTACAAATGGACCGGCACGCTGATTTACGACGGCGTGGTCTACGACAACATACACTATCGAGCCCGGGGCGGCGGCTGGCGATACTCCATGGGCAAGAACATGTGGAAGTTCGACTTCAATCGCAGCCACTCCTTCCAGGCCAGAGACGACTACGGAAACCTGTACGACACCACGTGGGACAAGCTGAACTTCTCGGCGATCATCCAACAGGGCAACTACCAGCACCGCGGCGAGCAGGGATTGTTCGAGTCGGCGGGGTTCAAGATGTTCAACCTGACAGGGGTCGAAGCGCCGAAAACCAACTGGTTGCATTTCCGTATCGTGGAAGGCGCCGACGAAGACGGACCGGACCAGTACAGCGGAGATTTCCAGGGCCTCTACATGACCATCGAGCAGATGGACGGTCGATTCCTCGACGAACACGATCTGCCGGACGGAAACCTTTACAAAATCGAAGGGCACAACGCTCAACTGCCCAAGAACAACCAGGGCCAGACCGCCGTAGCCGACAGAGCGGACCATACGGCGTTCAAGAACGTGCTTTACGGGGCCACAGATCCCGACGAGCAGTGGTGGCGCGACAACGTGGAGCTGGAGAAGTACTACTCCTACCGCGCCGTCGTCGAGGGAATCCACCACGGCGATATCGCGTACGGAAAGAACTACTTCTACTATGTCGATCCGGAGACCAACCTCTGGTCGATGCTTCCGTGGGACCTGGACCTGACCTGGGCCAACAATATGTACGGAAACGGGGAAGACGCCTTCCGAAACCAGGGCGCGATCCTGAGCACTCCGGCGCTGGACATCGAATTCGAGAACCGGCTCCGCGAAATCAACGATCTGCTGTACAACCCCGACCAGATGGGCATGCTGCTGGATGAGCTGGCCCGAGTGGTCAACGACCCGGCCGGCGGATTGAGTATCGTCGACGCCGATCGGGCCATGTGGGACTACAACCCGATCATGGGTTCGTCACTGGTGAATGCCGGCAAGTCTGGATACGGGCGATTCTACGGGAATTCCGCCACGGATGATTTCGAAGGAATGGTCCAGCTCATGAAGGACTACGTGGTGTCGAACAATCGTTCGTTCGCTACCGACACAAACGACCCGGCCCTTCCCCAAACGCCGACGATAACGTATGTCGAAACAGCAGGCTTCCCGATAAATCGCCTGACGTTCCAGTCATCGGCGTTCAGCAGCCCTTCGGCCGCCACATTTGAAGCCATGGAGTGGCGCCTCGGGCGGGTCACCGATCCTACGGCTCCGACGTACGATCCCGATGCGCCGGTCTACTACGAAATAACGGACGTCTGGAACAGCGGCGAGCTGGCGGTCTTCGACGATCAGATCACCGCCCCGCCTGCGGGGCTCCAGGTCGGGGCCGCCTACCGGGCCAGAGTCCGCATGAAGGATTCAACCGGGCGATGGAGCCACTGGTCCGATCCGGTCCAGTTCACATGCGGCCAGTCGAACGAGACCGAACTGACCCGATCACTTCGCGTGACTGAGATCATGTACAACCCCGCCGACCCGCCGCCGGGAGGAGCCTACAACAACGACGAGTTCGAGTTCATCGAGCTTCGCAATATTGGCGATCAGACACTGGATATCTCCGGAGTGAGCTTCACCAAAGGCATAACGTTCTCCTTCGCCGCCAGCGGCGTCACCAGCCTGGGTCCCGGCGAGTTCGTGATCGTAGCAAAGAACCCCACGGCGTTCGCTTCGCGATACGACACGAGCGTTATGAACCTCGTCGGCGGATATCCGGACAAACTGTCGGACAATGGCGAAAAGATCACTCTTGCCGACGCCGTTGACGGGATCATACAGAGCTTCAAATACAACGACGGATGGTACGAGACCACCGATGGCGGCGGATTCTCGCTGACGATCGTGGACGAACTGGCCGATCGCGACGAATGGGACAACAAGTCCAACTGGACCGCTGGCGGACAAGTTAACGGAAGCCCGGGCAGCGAAAACGGCGGAGTACTGCCCGGATCGGTGATCATAAACGAGGTCCTGGCCCACTCCGACGGTTATCCAAACGACATCGTCGAACTGCACAACACGACGAACACCGACATAGACGTCGGCGGCTGGTTCCTCAGCGATTCGAACGACTCAAGCGCCGACCTGATGAAGTACCGCATCGCGGCCGGGACGATCATATCGGCCGGCGGGTACCTTCTGCTGACCCAGGACGACAACTTCGGCGCCGGCAGCGGCGATCCGGGCTCGGCGGCCCCGTTCGCATTGAGTGAATTCGGCGACGATGTATGGTTGTCTTCGTACGCGGAAGTCGAGATTGACGAAGTACCAACTGTTATACCCGGCGGATACCGCGAGCATGTCGATTTCGGCGCATCGCCCAACAGCATGACAATCGGACTGCACACAAAGACCACCGGCGGAAGCGATTTCGCCCTGCTCAGTACGCCGACTTTCGGGCCGCTGGACCCCGATCATGTAAACACCACGGCGTTCATGGACGAGATCGTGATCAACGAAATCATGTATCATCCGCCGGTCCCGACAGCCAGTGAGATTCTCGCGGGATTCACCAACGATGACAATTTCGAATTCATAGAGCTGTACAACCGCGGCGCGGCGACAGTCGACCTTACACAGTACTACATCAGCCAGGGCGTCGGCTTCAGCTTCGGATGGTATGACGCCGACGCAGACGGCGACGAAATCCGGACGCTCCAGGCCGGCTCAACCGCACAATGGCAGGCCGTGCTCGACCCCGGCGAGTATCAGGTCTTCGCGCGATGGGACATCATCGACGGCGAGGCCAACACCAGATCGCTCGATAACGCCGCCAGGTACGACATAACCCACGACGGCGGCTCCGACAGCGTTACGCTGGACCAGGAAGTGAACCCCGACCCCGCCGGATGGGTCCTGCTGAACACGTACAATTTCGACGGACTGTCGACAGTGGACCTTACGCGCGGAACCGACAATCCGGACCAATGGACCATCGCCGACCAGATCAAGTTCGTCAGCACCACCGGCGGACCGACTGTTATCGTCGACAACGCTTCAGGCGATTTCACCGCCAGCACCTGTAGCGTAACGTCACTGGCTCCAGGCGAGTATGTCCTGCTGGTCAGCAACGAAGCAGCGTTTACAGAGCGTTACGGAACCCATAACGTGGCCGGTCAATACACCGGACTCCTGGCCAACGACGGCGAGAAGGTCAAGCTCCTCAAGGCCGGTTCGCCGGAAGTCGCCAGCGGATACTTACCGTACTACCGCGCCGATTACGTCAACTTCGGCGACAGCCTCCCCTGGCCGACGGAACCAGACGGACTCGGCGCCTCGCTGAGCCGCATGTCGGCCGACGACTACGGAAACGACCCTGGCAACTGGGCGACAAGCTCGGCAAACGGCACCCCGGGCGTAGTCAACGTATACCTCGACACGACGCCTGCGACAGTACCGGCGAATCTAACGTCGAGCAACGTAGACGGAACCTACATCGACCTGGACTGGGACGATTCGTCGGATCTGCAAAGCTACGTGGACCACTACGTCGTCTACCGCAACGGCGTTCAGATCGCCACTGTCGCTGCGTCGGACTATCACGACGCGAGCGTTGAACCGACAGTCCCGTACTCTTACCGCGTCTCGTCGGTCAATCGCGACGGATACGAAAGCGCGCTGTCAGACCAGGAGTTCCTCGTAATCCCGGGCGTCGTACTGCTCGAAACGATGGGCGAGACGGAACTGCGAGTCACGTTCAGCGAACCGGTCCAAGCCGCCTCGGCCGAGAACGCAGCGAACTACGTGCTGGACAGCGGGACAGTCCAGTCGGCTGTGCTGGCTGTCGACGGCGTATCGGTCACGCTGACAACGTCGCAGCTTGTCATCGCCCAGAGTTACCTGCTTACGATCAACAATATCCAGACAGTTTTCGGCGGCGTGATGCCCGCGGATATTCAGGAATCGTTCACGCTGCATCTCGAGGGATCCGGCACGATCCTTCGGGAATGGTGGACCGGCATCGGCGGCAATGATATATCGCTGCTGACGTCAAACGCCAACTACCCCGACAACCCGAGCGGATCGGCGGAGATGACGCTCTTTGAGGGTCCCTCGGGATTCGGCGACAGCTACGGAACCCGCATGCGAGGTTACGTGCATCCGCCGGCGACGGGAAATTACGTGTTCTGGATCGCTACTGACGACAACGGAGAGTTATGGCTGTCCAGCGACGACGACCCGGCCAACAAGCAGCTTATCGCATCGATCTCCGGCTGGGCCGGATCGCGCGATTGGAACAAGTTCGCATCCCAGGAATCCACGGAGATCAGCCTGGTCGCCGGGCGAAGGTATTACATCGAAGCATTGCAGAAAGAAGGCAACGGCGGCGACAACATCGCGGTCGCCTGGCAACTGCCCGACGCCACGTTCGAAGGACCGATCCCTGGTAATCGCCTGAGCCCGTGGATCGACAATACACCGCCTTACGTGCTCAGCGGGATCGACGACGTAAACGTGGACCAGGACGCACCCGACAGCGTGCTGAATCTGGTCGGAGCCTTCGGAGACGCGGATATCGGAGATTCGCTGGTCTTTTCGATAACCGGAAACACAAACGTCGGCCTGGTGAGCGCAGGCATTGTCGGTTCGCAATTGACGCTGTCGTACGCACTCGGTGAAATCGGAACCGCCGACATCACCGTCCGGGCCACAGATCAGGGCCTGGCGTGGATCGAAGAGACATTCACGGTGACTGTTGATCCGATCACCCATATCGTCGACCGACACGTGTTCTACAACAATTCGGCGTGGGACGCCTCCAGCGACGACAACGCCATAGCGCCCGACAAGGCGGTGATCCGTCCGGGCGGCGGCGTTTCAGGGGCAAACTATTCCAACTTCGTCGGCGGGATCAACGGAATCATGGTCGACATCGTCGGCATGCCGGGCGCCCCCGGCCCGACCGATTTCGCCATCCGGATCAACGAAGCCGCGAATCCCGACAGTTGGTCCCCCGGTCCAGCCCCTACTGTCAGCGTTCGTACAGGTGAGGGTGTCGACGGGGCCGATCGCGTGACCCTTACCTGGCCGGACGGCGCCATTATCAATCAGTGGGTGGAGGTTACGGTTCTGGCGACCGCAAACACCGGTCTGCCGGCCGATGATGTGTTCTACTTCGGAAGCGCAGTAGGTGACGGAGACGGCGACGGTACGGTTGTCGACGCCGATTACGACGCACTGAAAAGCCAGTTCGGTCAGCGCGGCGGGATCGGTACGTTAGTCGCAGACCTGGACGCCGACGGGCGAGTTGGCCTGAGTGATTTTGCGATAATGCGAAGCAGCTTCGGCAATACCGTCTCGGCGCCCACAATTCCTTCTCCGGCGCCTGTCGCCGCCGCTGCCTCAGAGCCGTCCCCCGCCCCGGTCAATTCAGTGAACCAGGAGACCGCGGTTGCATCGCCAGTCAACACGCCTGCGGCGACTTCCGCATCAGTGACGGTCGACGAACCAGTCCTGCCGGCAGGATCAGCCCAACAGTCCCCGGCCCCCGCGCCTGAACGTGAACTATCCAACGCATTACAGAGCGATGATCCCGATGACGAACCCGACGATCTTCTAGCCGACGTGCTCTTGGAAGCTATTCCGCTTTAGGAACCGCTTTAGGATCTGCAAGGAGTTCGAACGGTATCGCAGGCAAGGCGCCAAAAGACATGGTTCGCGTATACGTCTTTCGTTCGCGTTTGCCCTTGCGTTTGGACTTGCTGCTCGAATAGTAAATCGAGGTGTATTTCAACGAACCGATCGCAATCAGGTTGCCTTTCTCGCCGGGCTTGGCCAGTTTCTCATCTACGTCGAACTCCACTCGCAGTCCGCGTTGATCCGGCAGGACCTTCTTGATCTTCACGCCTTTAGGCGGCTGGCTTAGCACGAGCTTGATCCCCTTTTCGGCCAACCCGAGCGGACAGGCAATCCGCACGTGCGCCGGCTTGCCGGGAATCAGCTTGACCGGCTCGTCAGCCAGGACCGTGAAGTTGAACTTGTCTCGCCGCTCGCCGGTGATCGTCACGACCCAATCCTGGGCCGGGACCAGATGGCGATACAGAAACGCCTGCATCATATCCTCGGCCGGCTTGGCCTGGCGCGATATCTCCTTGCCGCCTATCGTCGCAGTCCCGATCAGCCGCATGTTCAGCGGTTCGGACCGCGGTATTTTCGATACTGTCAGCGTAAGTCGGATCTTGTCCTGCCCGGCCGGTATGTCGCCGCCGCCGAGAACGAAACTCTGCGGAACGCCTTTGAGGGTAAGTGCGATCGGACCGGCGTAATCGTCCCTTCGCAGTGCGTAGACCGTTATCGGCACTGTCATGCCGCTCTTGGCGTTGATCCCTGAGGGAACGACCCGCAGATCGAAGTCCGGGCGCCTGATGCTCACTCGCAGACGATACCCGTAAGCCGGGCCGCCTTTATGCTGCGTATCGCCGAGATGCACCTGGTACTTGCCATCGGCCGGCAACTTGAAGCTGACCCGCGAGTCGGCGTGGTGCGTCACCAGACCCGAACCCTTGTCAATGTAATCGTCGTTGACCGCGAGCATTTTCCCTGCAGCGTCAGTCAACTTCAGCAGCGAATCCAGCGGCGATTCGAGCCGCCGTGCGAGCACTTCGGCGACAATCTCGTCGCCCTTTTTGCCGGTGAAGCTGAACACGTCCCAATCGCCCGGGCAGTCGATGCGCCCGTTGATTATCTGCGGAAGCGTGATCGCCTGGGGCGAGGGCTTATCGTTCGATTCGGCTTCCGGCCGCTCGGGAAGCGTATCGACAGCGAACGGCATGGGGTTTGACGTACAGCTATCCTTGGTCAGCGTGATCGGAACGGTTCGCTCGAGAGTCTTGGGCGGTTCGAGGACCATGTACTTCCGCGGCAGATTCCATCCGGTGATCTTGACCGGCGTTTTGACGCCCGCCGGTCCGCCGAGAGGAAACACGCCGGTGATAAACGGCAACTGGCCGACGGTTATGCGATAGACGAAATCCTCCCGCCCGCGATAGATCGAGTCCTTGATCTCCAGCACGTACTTGCCGTCGGCGGGGACTTCGTAGTTGATAATCGGATCGGGATGGAAGCGGAAGTCGTCGGTGTAGGCGACCTCCTTGCCGCTTGCGTCAGAGAGTTTCAGCGAGGCCTGGAACCAGCCCGGCACGGCGTCGGCCAGATACGGTATGAGCTCGCGAGCTCTGACGATCGCGACCAGCCGCATGCCCTTTCGCGCGGTGAATTCGAATCGATCAATGTCGCCCGGCATGATCTGACCGTTGATGACGACCGGCAGCGGCTTGTCTGCGCCGAGGCCGGGAGTCTTGTTGTTCGGCTCGGTTTCGACGTACTCGGCGTGTTGTCCGACGTACAGGACCAGCGGATTGGTGACGCCGGAAGATGTCTTCAGGCGTATCTCCCGACGCCCGGGCTTTGCATCGACGGCGATTGTGAGGTTCAGCGAAACGGTCTCTGCGATCTGGGCGTTCGGCTGGCGTTTCGGATCGCTAAGCCGCTCCCTGAGAGCCAGGAACTGCCTCGGCGTCATACGCGCGGCGCCCTGTTTCTTGGCGTAGTTTTTGAACTGTTCGATCACCAGCGATTCGTAAGTGTTGCCGCCGGTCCGCAGGTGTTCGGGAATGCGTTTGTACTGCGATTCGAGTTGCCTGACCCGGCTGGCCAGGGCGCCGATCTGATCGCCGCTCAGGGGCGGGGCGTGACTGATGAGCTTGACCTTCACCCCGCCGCCGGAAACCGAAGCTCCCGTAACGCCGCTGAGATTCTGGCCGCCGACGGATGCTTCAACAACCGTTCCGACCTGCCCGCCGGCGGGGTACACGTAGCCGATATGAGGACCTTCCTGGGCCGATGCGACGGATATTGCCGAGCTGATCGTCAGCAGGAAAATCGCCGTGGGCCGTAGGCGTGAGATCATTGTCGCGGCTCCGTTTCTATTGTTCGATTTATTTGCCGCCTGTAATTTCAAACGGGATCGCGGGAAGCACGCCCATAGACATGCGGCGCGGCGGGCGTTTCTTGCCGTCCCTGCTCTTGGGCGCACGCATTGTGAACGCATTGACGATCAGATTGCCCCTGGCGCCGGGCTTGGCCTTGGAGGGGTCGACCTTCAGTTCGAATGTCCTGGCGCCCTGAACTCCTGAGGCAACCTTGCCGATCGACAGACCGGCCGGCGGATTGCTCAACTCCAACTGGATACTCAAACCTGCCGGGCCCCTGTAGCCGCCGAAGCGGACCTTCGAGGTCTGGCCCGGGGTGATGCGGATCACTCCGGGGCTCATAACCTTCCACGGAGGGCTCCATCGCCCTCTCTTGCTCGGAATCACCATCCAGTCCTCTGTCGTCACAAGATGGCGGTACAAGAACGCCTGCATCATATCCTCGGCCGGCTCGGCCCGGCGGGTCACGGTTTTCCCGTTGATCACCGATCGGCCGACAAGGTTCAACTTCATCGCCTCGATGGCCTGCTTGCTGTAAGGCATTGTCATCGTCAACGTCAGCTTGTCCTGACCGGCGGGGATCTTCGCTCCGCTGAGCTTAAGACCGCTGGGGGCATCGACCAGCTTCAGCGAGATGCTGTCGGTGAAACCGTCTTTCCGCAAAGCGTATACGGTTATCGGCACGACGGCGCCCATGCGGCCCGAGACGCCCGACGGCGTAACTCTCAAGGCGAAGTCCGGCTGGCGAGGTCCGACGCGCAAACGGTAGCCGCAGTCGATCCCGCCTTTGCCCTGGGTGTCGCCGATGTGCAACAGGTATGTCCCGTCGGCGGGCAGTTTCATGCTCACCATAGAGTCGGCGTGATGGGTTATCAGACCGGCGCCCTTGTCCTCGTAGTCGTCATTAACCGCCAGCGTCTTGCCGCTCGAATCGGTGAGCTTCAGCAGGGAATCGGTCGGAGAGCCGAGCGATCGGGCCTGTACGCGTGCGACGACTTCGTCGCCTTTCTTACCGGTGAAGGCGAAAACGTCCCAGTCGCCCGGCCGGTTGATGCGCCCGTTTACGATCGTGGGTAGCTTTATCTTCTGCGGCGATGAACTGCTGTTGTTCGGCTCGACGTCCCGGCACTCGGCCAGCGTGCCCAGCGCGAACGGAACGCGGTTGGAGGCCCGCCTGCCCTTGCCGACGGAGATCGTCTTTACCCCGGGCTCCTCGTCCTTGTTGCTGATCCTTACGCGCTGGGCCGGCAGATTCCAGCCCTGGAGCAGCAAAGTCGTCTTGGCGCCGACCCTTCCGCCGAGCGGAAAAATGCTGTCGACAAACGGCGTGGCGCCCAGCGTGATTCGATAGACGAAATCCTCGCGGCCGCGGTAGATCGAGTCCTTGATCTCCAGGACGTATTTTCCCGTTTCCGGCACGAGATAACGCAGCACCGGATCGGGATGGAAGCGGTAGTCGTCGGCATAGGCGACACGCTCGCCCTTTTCGTTGTAGAGCGACAGCACGGCCTGGAACCATCCCGGCACGGCGTCTGCGAGATAGGGAATCAGTTCGCGAGCGTCGGCGGCGGCGACCAGGCGAGTGCCCTTTTGTACGGTGAATTCGAAGCGATCGACGTCGCCGGGCATTATTTGCCCGTTTATGACCGCCGGCAGCGAACCGGTCACCGCGGTGTCGGCGGTCTTGTTGTTAGGCTCGGTTTCGCGGTACTCCTTGAACTCGGCGACCTGGAACATCCGCGGGTTCGACAGCCCGAAAGTCGTGCTGAACCGCATCTGGCGCGGTCCCGGCTCGGCGTCGGGCGATATCTTTATTCGCAGTATGATCTTCTCGGCCAGTTGAGCGTTAGGCTGGGCCTTGGGGTCCTTGAGCTTCTTCATCAGCTCGAAGTAGGTCTTCAGGTCCATCTCCTTCAGACCGATCTCCTTGGCGTATGCGTTGAACTTCGGCGCGATGGTCACCATTTTGAACTTGTAGGGCTTCCGCCTTTCGGTCATGGGGAGAGCCTTTTGAAGCATGTTGAGCTTCTTCCGCAGGTCCATCAGCTTCTTCTTCGGGATCGGCATGATGTGCTTGAGGATCTCGGCCTTGACGCCTTTGCCGGAGAAGTACACTTGGCTAACGCCTCTGAGGAATTGGCCTCCCACCGTGACTTCGAACGAATCACCCTGGCGTCCGCCGGCGGGGTATACGTACCCAATGTTGGAGACCTGCTCCTGTGCTCCGGCTACGCAGGCGACGACAAGCAGCACCGCGACTAACAGAGCGGTCCGCACTGGCAATAGATTTTTCATAACACGCTCCGCGGTAGATTACATGATCTCGGAAAGACGCCCGCCGATCTTGTATCCGTCGGACTCTGACGGCGTGGCCAGAAGGGTCCTTCCCTGCGGATGCGGCAGCTTGGCTTTCGGATCGATTCCCAGCAGCTCGTACATGCTGCCGATCAGATCCCACGGATAGACCGGACGGTCCTTCACGGTTTCGGCCTTGGCGTCGGTCGATCCGACAACGTGGCCGCCTTTGAATCCGCCGCCTGCGACGACAGTCGAGAAGACGCGCCCGTAGTGGCTTCGTCCGCCGTTCCACGGCGGGTCCCACTGGATCTTCGGAGTCCTGCCGAACTCGCCGCCCCACCAGACGATTGTGCTGTCCAGCAGTCCCCGCTGCGACAGGTCGGTCAGCAGCGTGCTCATTCCGGCATCCAGATTGGGCAGCTTGCGGCGCATGGTCTGGAAGTGCCCCTTGTGCGTGTCCCAGCCGTTGTAGTTGATCGTGATGTAGGGAACGCCTTTTTCGACGAGTCGACGCGCCATCAGGCACGACTGGCCGAACGTGTTCATTCCGTAAGCCTCGCGAAGTTCTTCCTTCTCCGTCGACAGGTCGAACACCTTGCCCGCGTCGCCGAGTATCAGGTCGTAAGCCTCGTCTTCGCTCTTGGCCAGGGCCTTGATCCGCGGATCATCCTTCATCGCTCCGCCGAGTTTGTCGAGCTTGTGCATCAGTTCGCGTCGGGCCTTCTGGCGTGCTCGGGTGATCCCGGGCGCGGCGATGCCTTCTACGAGGAACTCCCTCTTGCCGGGGTCTCCGCCAGTGGCGAACGGTTTGTACTTCGAGCCGAGGAAACCGGCTTCGGAGAATCGGCCCTGGGGCCTGGTAAGTACGATATACGGCGGGATCAGGCCCTTGTATCCGGCTTTGCGGCCTTTGAACAGCGAGACCACGCCGCCGACGCACGGGAATACGTCGCGCCCACCGGCTTTGCGGCCGGTCTGGGTGATGTAGGACGCGGTTTCGTGTCCGTTATTGCCGTGGTTCATGCTGCGGATGATCGAATACTTGTCGGCCAGCTTGGCCAGACCCGGCAGCGATTGGCCGATCCTTATCCCGTCAACGTTGGTAGCGATCGGCTTATTCAGCGGACCGCAGTAGTCGTTGCCGGCGTCAGGCTTGGGGTCGAACGTGTCGATATGCGACGGACCGCCCCACATCCATATCTGGATGACGGACTTTGCTTTGGCCTTCAGCGGCGCAGGCGCGGTAATCGCAGATGCCTGTGCGCATCGACCGGCTAGGGCGAGCCCGGCGGCGGTGTAGAGGCTGCCCTTGAGAATCTCTCGTCGAGACAGTCGCACGTTGGCGCCCGGTTTGGGGGAACTGGAATTATTCTTATCACTCATTGCATCACCTCGTCGGCGTGGTTAGTTACTACTCTTAATGTCGGTATAGAAACTCTGAGCTGTTAATAAGAGCCCATGTCAGATCGATCAATCCGGTCCGCAAGCCGGCGCCGCGGGCCGCGGGCCTGCCTTTGGATCTATACTTGCCCTTGGTTCTGCCCCTGGTCCTGGGCGTTGTCTTGGGCGGAGCTGCGCCGCCCTGGGCCTGTGCGTATTCCCTGATGATCTTGAACTCGTCTTCTGTCGGGTATCGCGACAGGATCGTCAGGTAGAGCGTAGAGATCGCTTGTGCGGGCTTGCCCTTGGTGAAGCGCATCGCCGCCTGAAGTTTCTTGCTGCGTTCGATCTTGTTGCGAATGTGGCTGGAGTTCAGCATGTGCAGTCGCTGGGCGCCCGTGGGCTTGTTGTTCCGCTCGGACTCCAGTCCGGTGTCGCGAGGAGGCCGGCCGAACATTTCCAGGAACGGGCTGGTTATGCTGCCGTCGGGCAGAGCGATCGAGCGGCAGTCTTCGGGTATGAAAGTAAACGGTTCGGGGATCAGGCTCGAATACGTCTCGGTAGTACCGGTAATCTGGCACAGTGCGTCGATCAGCACTTCGGCGTCGAGGCGCCTGATTGGATAGTGTGCGAACAGCGCCTCGGCTTTGGGATGCTTCGAGGCCGGGATCGCCGAACGCTGGTAGGTCTTGGAGTTCAGGATGATCCGGAACAGATGCTTCATGTCATACTTCGAGGCGATCAACTCCCGCTGCAGCAGGACCAGCAGCTTGGTATTGCTGGGAGGATTAGTCGCTCGTATGTCGTCGGGCTCGTGAACTATCCCGCGTCCCTGCAGCCAGTACCACGCACGGTTGACGATGTTTCGCGTGAACCACGGATTCGTGGGCTTTGTCAGCCAATTGGCGAATACCACTCGCGGATCTTTGGACTCAGTCAGCCCGGCGGGGGTTCCGTCGGGGAACACCGCCTTCTTCAGCGCGCCGGAAGCTGCGCTCTTGGCGGCCTTGAGCGAATCGAAGTAAACGACTTCCTCTTTCCACTCGGCGGTCTTTTTGAAGCCAATCTGCGAGAACATCACGGCCATGCCGGCCAGGCGATCTTTCTTCCACTTGTCGGCGCGGGCGCCCATGAACGTAAGGGCCACGGTCTGGGCGAACGCCTCGGGCTCCTTGCTCTGCAGGGCTCGGTAGAAGTTGACCTGCGGTACGCGGAAATTGCTGCCGCTGGAGATGAGTATCTCGCGAACGAACTTGTCGTACGGCTTGTTCTCTTTGATGCCGGTACGAATCCAGTGATGATACGCCTGTGCGGCGTTGGGCCACAAGTTGATCGGGAACTCGGCTTTTACGCGCAGCAGGTCGGACCACTTGTTGGTCCAGTAGTCCGAGAACTCCGGACGTTTGAAAAGTTGCTCGATCAGTGCGCTGCGTTTGCCGGGTTTCTTGTCGGCCAGGAACGCCCTGGCTTCGGCGGCGGTCGGAATCGTGCCGATCATGTCGAGATGAACCCGGCGCACAAACACCGCGTCAGTGCATACCTTCGACGTGGGTATCTTCAACTGGCCAAGCCCCGACAGAACCGCCCTATCGATCTTGGCGCTTGCAGGCGGAACGGCGCCGCCGGCAAGACTCGCCGTCAGCATAATCGCGGAAATAATCGCCGTCTTCATATTCACCCTCGACACAAATCGTACAGTAAACGGCGTTCTTCGACGCACGCCGGTAATCTCAGTCTTCTTACAGCCTGCTAGTAACCGTTTTGCAGAAATGGTAACGGTTCTTTTCTTTATTATATTGTCCGGCGCGGGCGAAGTCTTCACTTTTCGCCCTCGACAAACCCATAAAGTACAGAACGCACGCGCAGAGGGCTTTATGGCCGAATATCGGCTTTTTGCCGCGAAACCGAACAACTCATCTTAGCATATGCCAGCCGGGTAATTCCGAACTATTTTCCGCTGGTCTTTCCGAAGCAGATCAGCTTGCCGTCGTTAGTGACCAGGAACAACCTCCCAGCCGCGGCGGACATCCCGTCAAACGCCGGCTCGGACTTCATCGGATAGGACCCTATCTTCGAGCCGTCCTTCGTCGAGAAGACCTGCAGCGAGGCTCCGGCTCGTCCTTCAAACGCCGCAAGCGGGTCCTTGGGATCCAGCACATCAGGAGTCCCCGCCGCGAAAATGCGATCTCCGGCCAGCACCATCGCGCGGATGCGCAACGGGATCAGCGTCTGCCACTTCTCGGGGTTGCGGCGAATGAAGCCGGTCCCTTTGTCAGTGCCCCGCCCGCCTCTGCGGTACCTGTCAGTGGACGCGCCCTTCGGCAGCCAGTCCAGCGTTTTCTTACCGCGTTCGATGAACTCCGGCTCATTGTCGTTGTCGTCTGCAAACAGGAGATATCCCTGCCCGGCCGGGATAAACTTCGGGGACCACTCGTGGCGACGATAGAAATACTTCACCGCGTAAGTCGTGGCGTCGTCGAAGACTATGAGCTGGCCGGCTTTCGGGGAGTGCTGGGCCATGTTGAATCCGGGCCAGCGTTTGGAGTGCATCCAGTAGATCCGATCGTAGCCGCTGTCGTCGAGGAACCCGCCAGTGGCGACGAGATGATTAACGCCCATGCCCAGTTCGCCGAGCTGACTCTCGCGAACGACTGGTATCCGCTTGAGCTTGGCGTCGAACTTGATCCGCTGCATGTACAGGTCCTTCCCGTCGCTGACAAGCAGGTCCGGGAGAGCTCCTTCCATGGCGAACGGTCTTCCGACATCTTTCTTGATGTCCGGGTGCGGCCCGTCCAGATGGTGGGTATACAGCACCTTGCCGGTCTTTGTGTCCAGCCCGTATACGAGCATTCCGCCGTCGAGGAACGACGAGCGTCCCGCGGCGAAGTAGACCACGTCATTCTGCACCAGCACGCTGCCCTGCACCGGCCAGACCGACTCAATCTGCCCGAACGACTGTATCTGCTCATCGCCGGGCGCCGCCCTGAACCGCCACACCAACTTGCCGTCAGAAGCCCGCAGGCAGTAGACCGCCCCGTCACGGCATCCGAACAGCACCATGCCCTCGCTGAAAGTCGGCGTCGAATCGATCCGTCCGCCAGCGATGAAACTCCAGATATCCTTACCGTCGGCGGCGTTGAAGCAGCGAATGCGATGCATGTCTTTTTCGGCGGTGAACAGTCGATCGCCCACGATCACCGGAGGCGAACCCTTGGAAGCCAGCTTAACTTCCCACTGCCTGCCAAGTTCGTCGGCAATCGCCATTTTGGTCGATCCGCTTCGCTTATTGTTCTTTCGGTACATCGGCCAATCGTCGTCGGAGACCTTCTTGCCGCCAGTAACTTTCCCGAACGCCGGCCCGCGATGCAGGTCCGCCTCGGCGCCGGGCTTCAGCGTGGCGATCGGATCAGACGACATCGCCAGGAAGCCGGTGACCAGCACGCCGGGGTAGCAGAAGCATTGGCTCGTGGGCGTGTAAAACAGTCCGTTCGCCGGCGTAGCGCCAGTCATGCACGGCGAGCGGAGCCAGTCGTTTCGCATGTGATTGTCGCCCACGGTGTCGAAGAACTCGGCTCCGCGTTTCGGGCCGATCACATAACGCTCGGTAGCCTTACCGCGGAAACAGCGTGCATGGTGCCCCGGGGAGACCAGCTTGTTGACCACGAGCCTCTTCTTGACCTCGCCGGTCTTGAGATCGAGGCCAGCCAGCGAACTTCCGCACCAGACGACCCCGCAGCGAGTTACGAACAGATCCGTCGGTTGAGTGCATCCGCCGGACAGCCCTCGCTTACCGGCCTGTTCCCAGAGAAGCACGCCTTTGTCCAGCGAGATCGCCGTAAGTCGCACCGCGCCGCCCCGCCCGCGCCGCTTCTTTGCGACGGGTTTCTTGGCGCCCTTCTTCGGCGCCGCTCCGGGCTTGGGCGTTTGCCCATTGCCGTGAAAGAGCACCACGCCGTCATTGATAACCAGCGTGCTCCCGGCTCCGGCGCTCGATGCGATAACGTTCGCAATCCGCCAGGCCTCCTTACCGCTCTTGAGATCCAGGCAGACAAGCTCATCCATGTTGTGATAGACCACTCGCCCGGCGGCGGCGGACAAGGCGTATGGAACAATGCGAGTATTCTCTTTCCGCCAGAGCTGCTTGCCGGTCTTGGCGTCAACGCCGACCAGCACATCATCCAGAGCATCCTTTGTAAAACGCCTGGTTGCGCCAACCAGCGCCTTCCTGGCGACTTTCACAACCATAACGCCGTCGGACAGAATCATCTCGTCAGCGCCCTGGGAGCCCTCCATCGCCTTGATCAGAACCTTGCCCGTGGCCGCATCCAGCACCGAGACGACCGCTTCAGGGAAACGCAGCGTAACGTAAACACGCTCGCCGTCGGCCACCAGGCGCCGCGGTATCGTGTGATGAATGTTCCAGCGGTTGCCCTTGCCCGTTCCAAACTCCGGCTGCCACTTCTGCATCGGTACTTTCCAGAGCACTACGCCGCTGGCTGAGTCGCGAGCGACGAGCTGGCATTTCCAGGGCACCTTCGTGGTCACGCCTACAACTGATTCATCGTAGATGGTGAAAATCCGTCCGCCGGCGGTGACAACGGCGTTTACGCTGCTGGGAACTTCGTGCGAGCGACACCACTTGGGACCGGCGGCCCATCGCAAACGCTTTGGCGGACCGATCTGCTTATCGTCAGCGACGGCATTGCCGCTGGCGTCGTGCAGGAAGTGCGACCACTCGTCGATGTCCGAGGGGCGGGGCTTTACCGTCTTTGTCCACTTGCCGGCCTTGGCGATATACGCCACACCGTTGGGAGCCAGTACGCGACGAACTTCATCCATCGTAACATCGCCGAGATTCTCGGCGACGACGAGAGCCACCATATCTTTAACGTACGGCAGGTGCTTTCCGTCGAACTGGTTGATCGTGACCTTTCCGTAAACTCCGGCCGCGTGAAGAGATTTCCGCGCCTCGGCGATTCCTGCGCCGTCTGTGTCGAGGCCCTGGACCAGGTAGCTGTCATTGGCCCGCAGAGCCGCAGTCAACTTACCGTCGCCACAGCCGACGTGAACGACCAGCCCGCCCTTGACGCCTGTGGCGTCGTAAACGGCTTTTGCGGTGATCGACTCGCCCGAAGCGGCGGCGACTGCCAAAAGCACTGTTGACAGGATAAGAACACTACGTAACCCAAATGTCGGCTGACTCATCTGTGCAGCTCCCTTCTGTTCGGTAGAAATAAACTTCTGCGCGGACCTTAGATGCGGCGACCCGGCCGGGCTAGTTCCCGATGCGACTATCATACACCCTTAGATCGCAGTTCTGAATAAGTTATTGCAGCATCATCGTCAACTCGACAGAGCTAACATGCCGATGCCGACAAGCTTTCGAGGCCCTGAGAGACCTATGTTTCCAAAATAGACCCGCTTGACGGTCAAATATCGACAGAATACCGGATAATGCGACACTATTGTCACACACAAAAGTACAGTATTACATTTACGTCACCGTTCGCATACGTGCCTGTCTAACCTATCTTCTTATAATAACACGTCTTCCTGATGTTCTCGTGAGTTTGGCACGGTATATGCTCAAAGGGGGGTATGGGTCCGTGCCTGGATCTCCAGATGATCGCACACCAAAGAGTTATCCGAAACAGGACCCAAGTTTATTCATCCGAAGCGGCTAAGGGCTTTTGGTAAAGCCAGTTAGGGAAGTTTATGCCGCTGGCGATTTAAATGCTAATAATAAGTAACCGTTCAGGCGAAGCCTCCGACGTTCAGATGACCTCACCACTGTGCCGACGACGCTCGCCGACTGTGAGATAGAGATTACCACACTCTGCCGGCTTCGGCAAGAGAAAAACCGAGATATTTGCGTGTGTATGCGGCGGGGGGGGGTGAGGGT
>PVBE010590591.1_pt1 | contig 39239 bp, 34 predicted proteins | sample 1631181 | NCBI WGS metagenome assembly PVBE01 (sample SAMN08397723, study PRJNA350692) | Marine metagenome, whole genome shotgun sequencing project. | isolation source: water | place: Pacific Ocean | collected 2012-04 | reverse complement strand
TTATATCAAAAACATTATTGAATCAAATGGACAAAACCTTAGCTTTGCTTGTTCATAAGGATTGTCTAATTATTGCTACAATAACTAAATATATTAAACAAGAAGTGAAAAACTAAAACTATATCCTTACAAGTCTATTTGCGACTCAACGCTTTTTATCCAATTTTCCGGGCCACCTTTAACATAACCAGTTTTAACGGCTTTTCCGTTGGCGATAATAATGATTGTAGGATATCCTCTTACTCCCATTTCTCTTGCTAAAGATACGTTTTGAGATTTGAGTTCCTGTGATTGAGAAATTCTTTTTGGAAAATCTAATTCTAGTAGTTCAACATTATTATTTTTTACCCATTCTTTAAATTCTGGAGTATCAAAAATTTCTTTTTTTATCTTTTTGCACCAAACGCACCAATCACTTCCGGTAAAATTCAACAATATTGGATTGCCGTTTTCTTTCGAATTATTAAAAACCTTTTCGGCATTATTGGTCCATCCTTCACTTTGAACAGGATCGGTTATTTCGTATGATGATTGCGCGCAAAGGCCAATTGATGTTAATAGAAACACAATCATTATTAGTTTATATATTTTCATTTCGTTTTAATTAGATAATTTGTCAAATATATTAATTTGACGAAAAATAAACGCTTACCTTACATAAAAAATTAATAATAAATTTAAAATAATTACTTATCTTCACGATTTTCAAAGTTTTTATAAAAAACATTAAACAATCTAAGGGGGGATTTATTATGCCAAACATTAAACGCAGATTTGAGGGTAATTCAAATTATAGTGGAGTTTATAATGAGTGGGACAGGTTGAGGGAAGTAATGTTGGGAGATGTACATGAATCTATTTTACCTCATTATCAGGAAGATTGGGGACGTTATGCTAACTTGAAAGAGTTTATTCCAGGTAACGCAGGTATTAAGTGGATCGATAGGGATCCTGAAAGTGGACACAAAATGATTGAGCAGATGGATAACTTTGAAAAACTTCTGAAATCTTATGATGTTAATGTTCATCGGCCATGTTCTATTCCAAAAAGTATTCGTGACGGTAACAGTTTAATTGGTGACGCCATGCTTTATGCGCGTGATCCTCATCTTGTATTAGGGCAGAATATTATTCAGACTAATATGAGAATGACTTTCAGGATAAAGGAGCATTATGGCTGGATACCTCTTTTTCAGAAATACTGCGAAAAGAATCCTGGGATTCGTTGGATAAATATGCCCGACGTGAAACCTGAGCCCGAAGGTAAAACACCAGCTGAGTGGATAGAGGATAGGTGCCTATTTGTTGAGGGTGGAGATACTTTTGTTCTGGGTAATGATATTCTTGTAGGCTTTTCTTCTCTTGGGTCAAGCCCTGCTGGTATCAAATGGCTACAAAGTATACTTGCTGATTATGGATATAAAGTACATACAGTTCCTCTAAAAGATACATGGCTTCATCTTGACTGCTGTTTTGCTGTAATAAAGGAAGGTCTTGCGGTGGCCTGCATGGACGGTTTTAAAGAAGGGATTCCCCGAATTCTCAAAGATTGGGAATTTATAGAAGCTTCACCAGAAGAGTGTCACGCTATGGGTAGTAATACTTTATGTCTTGAACCAGGAAAAGTCTTTATGGGTTCTCAATATAAACGCCTGATTAATGAAATAGAAAAAAAAGGATGTGAACCAATACCTGTTGATTATGATGCTGTCGAATGGAACGGGGGAGGTATTCGATGTACAACCCATCCTCTTGTAAGAAAAAATTAAAGTAAACATTATCATTCCAATAACAGCAGGTAGAAACATCTCAATCAAATATCACATACTGAAATCTTTAGAAGAGGAACGTTCTCTTGCTATAATTCATTTTGACGCCAAATACACTTTTACTGATTAACAATTTAGAAGGTAAATTTGCAGATATAAAACTTAAAAATTTTCAATATTTTATAAAGAACCAATCGTTTTATGAAACATTGGATTTCTATATATAAATACAATATGTGTTTATATAAACGGTTAAAATCGTTTATTAAATTGCATATTAGGGGAAGTCTATGATGGTACTTATGGATCGTTACTAATCTTACGAGTTACATGATCCTCATCCGGGAGGTTTTAGGTTGCTGTTAATGTGAACTAAATTGAAACAGAAAATATATTGTTTTCTATTTTGTTGGTTCCTTTTATTTTGAGGTACCGGACGGATTCGAACCGCCGTGAATGGTTTTGCAGACCACCGCCTAGCCACTCGGCCACGGTACCAAGGCTAAAAATTGGATTGCAATATTACTTCTTTTTTGAGAGATGGATGATATTATTTTACAAAATGGTTAATTAATATTACTTGTTCATATAACTGTGGTTAACTTTTCTCTGCAAAACTCTGGAGACACACCGGACACAAGCATGAGTTGTACTTCTTTTCAATTTCATCAAGTACTGTAGGGGATACTTTGACTTCAAAGCACCAGCATTTTCCAGACTTACTACACTGAAACGGGATTCCGCATTTTGGGCATTTTTCGTCTTCAGTCAATTTCATGCTAGTAATCTAATGTAATGCTTACAAAATCCATTTTCCCGCCTAATGGCGGATTCATTTTTCGTATTTTAAGAGTGGCTTTTTCAATTTGTGGAAAATTTTCTTTTACGGATTTAAGTATCCTACCACCAACATGTTCAAGTAATTTTGACGTTACCTTCATCTCATTTTTAACAACTTGAAAAACTTCCTGATAATTTACAGTATCCTGTAGGCTGTCAGATACTTCAGCTTTAGAGGTATCAACAGATAACAATAAGTCGATAATAAATTTTGTGCCAATTAATTGCTCTTCTTTAAAGCAGCCATGATAGGCAAAAAATTCCATTCCTTCAATTGAAATCACAGACATGTTCTAACTTATATTTAATAAAGTATTATTTCCTTCCAATTTCATGCAATCCCTGGTCAATTCTCTCTAGGGTTTCTTCTTGTCCAATAAGGGCAACTATATCAAAAAGATGAGGACCTTTTAATGCTCCGACTATTAGTAGTCTTAAAGCATTCATTATCAATCCCATTCCATATTCCTTTTCTTCTATCCACAACTTAACAATTCTTTCAGTATTTTCTGCTGTAAAATCCTCGATCTCTGAAAGTACATTTTTCAATTCCTCCATTTGGTTATATGAGTCGGGTTTCCATCTTTTATTAACAGCCTTCTGGTCATATTCTTGTGGTCTTTTGAAAAAGAAATCAAGTTGGTTCCATAATTCCTCAACAAAATTGACCCTGTTTTTAACTAAAGCAATAGCTTCGCCAAGTTGTTCCTTTTCAACTAGTACACCATTATTAATAGTGATTGGCATTAGTAATTCTGCTAGTTCATTATTATCTTTTTTTATAAGATATTGGTGATTATACCATATAGCCTTTACGGGATTAAATCTTGCTCCAGATTTTCCAACCCTGTCCAGTGAGAAAACTTCTGTTAGCTCTCTCATTGAAAATATTTCTCTTTCATCACCGGGATTCCATCCTAACATGGCCAATATATTAACCATAGCCTCTGGAAAATATCCTTCTTCCCTGAAGCCAGATGAAATATCGCCGGTTTTTGGGTCTGTCCATTGTAGAGGGAAGACGGGAAATCCTAAACGGTCACCATCACGCTTGCTTAGTTTTCCATTTCCATCAGGTTTTAGTAGAAGTGGTAAATGTGCAAATTCGGGTTTTTCCCAACTAAACGCTTCGTAAAGTAATACATGTAGTGGGAGAGAGGGAAGCCATTCTTCACCACGAATTACATGGCTGATTTTCATCAGATGGTCATCTACAATGTTTGCCAGATGATATGTTGGCATTCCGTCTGATTTAAAAAGAACCTTATCGTCAAGCTCCGAAGTATTAACCTCTACCCTGCCGCGTATTAAATCGTTCATTATTACGGTTTTGTTTTCAGGCATTTTAAACCGGATAACAAATGGTTCCTTGTTTGCGATAATCTGGTCTGTATCTTCTTGGCTCAGGGTTAGGGAGTTGTTCAGCTTTTTTCTTTCGGTTGCATTGTATGTAAATGTAAGCTTTTGTGATTCGTATTCAGAGCGTATTTTGTTTAACTCATCGGCCGTATCAAAAGCATAATAAGCATGTTTACTGCTAATGAGCATCTCCGCATATTGGCGATAAATTTGCTTTCTCTCCGACTGCTTATAAGGCCCATACTCACCTCCTGTGGTTACACCTTCATCGAATTCTATTCCACACCAGCTAAGTGAATCAATTATATACTGCTCAGCTCCCGGCACAAATCTGTTTTGATCAGTATCCTCAATGCGAAGTATTAATTTTCCTCCCTTCTTCTTTGCAAATAAATAATTGTACAAAGCTGTTCTTACTCCTCCTATATGTAGCGGACCAGTTGGGCTTGGTGCAAACCTTACTCTTATTTTGCTGTTACTCATTATAATAAATTTATCGGGCAGCAAATATAGTTAAGTTGAAAGTTTAATGTTATGTCTTTACTTAAAAAGTTTTTTCTACAATTTTTTGTGTTCGTGTACGTTTTGCTATTTTTTAACGCTTAATTACAAGCCATTTTTTACTCAATAAAATAAAGGCACTATATATAATTTTTGTCAAAAATGATCAGGTTTTCGTTTAAAAGACCAAAATTGTATAGATTTGCCGTCAGAATCGCAAAATCATTTCTTATTAGTCATACCTAAAACATATTATCATGAACATTAGAAATTCAATTATTATTACAATAGTCAGTATATTTTTGCTGGCCTCATGTTGTAACCACGCAGATAAAAATCAAATGACCGCTAAACAAATTCCATTAGAAGATTTTTTTAAGAATCCCGAAAAAACCAGTTACAGAATTTCACCTGACGGGAATTACTACTCTTATATGGCTCCTTACGAAAACCGAATGAATGTTTTTGTACAGGAAAAGGGTAGTGATGAGGTAATTCAGTTAACAGCCGAAACCGATAGAAGTGTTTCTAATTATTTCTGGCCAAACAGTGAACGAATCCTTTACCTAAAAGATACAGGAGGCGATGAAAACTTCAAACTTTATGGTATTAATATTGATAGTACCAATCCTATTGCATACACTGAATTTGATGGTGTGCGCACTCAAATTATTGATGATTTACCTGATATTCCAAATGAGGTAATAATTGGATTAAACAAGCGTAATCCTCAGGTTTTTGATCCTTATCGCCTAAATCTTGAAACTGGCGAAATGGAGATACTTGCAGAAAATCCTGGAAATATTCAGGGTTGGATGTTTGATCATGATGGCAAATTAAGGGTTGCTTTTGCAATCGTTGATGGCATAAATGTTAGCTTGTTATATCGTGAAACAGAAGCCGATGAATGGAAAAGTGTACTTACCACCAGTTTTAAAGATAATATTAGCCCTGAGTTTTTCACTTTTGACAACAAAAATGTTATTGCAACATCAAATTTAAATCGCGACAAGAGTGCTGTAGTTGAATTTGATATTGCTAATGGTAAAGAAGTGAAAGTTCTATACGAAAATCCAGATTATGATGTCTCTAGCGTTAGCTATTCAAGGAAAAGAAAGGTGATGACCTCGGCAAATTATACTTCGTCCAAAAGAGAAAACCACTTTTTTGACAAAGAAGTAGAAGATCTTTATAAGCGTCTTGAAAAAGATTTGGGAGATTATGAAATTGCTATTACCGGTCTTAATGATAACGAAGATGTTTTTATTATAAGAACATATAGCGACCGTTCTCTGGGATCATATTATATTTACGATAAAACAACTGACAAACTTGATAAAATTGTTGAAGTTAGTCCTTGGATTGATGAAGATAATATGGCAAATGTTTATCCCGTGAAGTATAAATCACGTGATGGCCTTACTATACATGCTTATCTCACTTTACCTTTGGGGTATACGCCAGAAACTGCAAAAGATCTCCCTACGATTATCAACCCTCATGGTGGACCATGGGCTCGTGATGGGTGGGGTTTTAATCCGGAAATACAATTTTTAGCAAACAGAGGATATGCTATTTTTCAAATGAACTTCAGGGGCTCCACAGGTTATGGTAAAAAATTCTGGGAGGCTTCATTTAAAAAATGGGGACAAGAAATGCAAGACGACATTACCGATGGTACTAATTGGTTAATTAAAAAGGGTATTGCTGATCCAGACAAAATAGCTATTTATGGAGCAAGTTATGGTGGATATGCTACCCTAATGGGGCTTGTTAAGGAGCCTGAATTATATGCTGCAGGTGTTGATTATGTAGGTGTTTCAAACATGTTCACGTTTATGAAAACTATTCCTCCATATTGGGAGCCTTTGCTTGCAATGATGTATGAGATGGTAGGCAACCCAACAACAGACAGTATAATGATGCGCGAAATTTCTCCTGTATTTCATGTAGATAAAATTGTTTCCCCTCTTTTCATTGCTCAGGGAGCGAATGATCCTCGGGTTAATATCGATGAATCAGATCAAATTGTTGAGGCCATGAAGAAACGTGGTGTTCTAGTAGAATATATGGTTAAAGACAATGAAGGGCACGGTTTCCATAATGAAGAAAACAGGTTTGATTTTTATAGATCAATGGAGGCCTTTTTGGCGCAACAACTTGCTGATGAAAAAGAAACTGCTAAAAATTAATTAGCATATTTTTAGAGAGAAATTTTAACCTGTATTTCACTTTGTATGGGTATCAATAAATAATTGATGGGGTTTATTAGATTAATCTAAAAACCCCATCTTTTTTGTTTTTATACGAACGGAATGCCCTGTTTAGATTTGGCCTTTTGATTTATATAATAAACTTTTTTGTAATAGTTTTCTTGCCGTGAGAAACTGAAACAAAATATACTCCACTCCCTAAATTAGCTGTGTTGAACTTAAAAATATTGTCGGTTGTTTCTCCTAAAAATATTTGTTGTCCGGCAAGATTGATAATTCTAATCTTTCGCGATATTGAATCTGTATTTAGGAAATAAACATGTAGTTTATCGACAACAGGGTTGGGTCCAATTATAAAGTTTGGTAGGTTCATTTCTAATTCCCCAATACTTGAAATGTTGGCTACTTCTTCCAATGTCCATTGTTCTGGATCAGCTTCAACGAAAGTAACTTTTTGATCACACTCCATTGAGAATACATTGAGATTATCAGTTTGCCTGAATTGAACCAGGGTATCACTACCATCAGCAAAATGCAATCTGAAATCAAGTAACATATCATATAGTGTTGTGTGCATAGAAGAAGTTGATTGTGAAGAGCTTAAATAAAATATGTGTTGGTCGTCTGTCCAATATTTGAAGTTATAAATAGGATAACCCTGTCCATAATACCACTGATCAAAAAATTGATCGAAGTCTATACCTGTTATTTCTTCAGCAGTTTCCTTAAAGTTTTCTCCTGTTGCGGTGCCTCCGCCAAAATTTATTTGAAATGTTTTAAGCACATCAAAAAATAACTCATCATTTTGAATTTCGTGTCTTAACATATGGATAATGGAAGCACCCTTGTCATACGAAAGTCTACCTGAGAAAATACGCCATTCATTTCCTGGGTATATTTCATCTACAGGAATATAAATACTTCCATTTGAAACAGACATTGCATGATTTTGAGCGTATTGAATAAACATTTTTCCTGCCTCTTTTCCCAGTATAAATTCATGAGCCAAACAATCGGAATAGGTGGCAAATCCTTCGTTTATCCATATATCACTCCATGTTGCACACGTAACATTATCACCAAACCACATATGCCCAAGCTCATGAGCTACAAGATGAAAACTAAAATTCCCCATCGTTGACATTGTTTGGTGTTCCATCCCGCCGCCCAGCTGCGTTTCACAATGACCATATTTCTCTTTATGAAAAGGATATAAAGTAAATAGATCACAGTAAAGTTCCATTATTTCAGCGGTATTATCCAGATCTTCCTTTTTCATTGCAAGGTTTTCCGGATTATTATAAATGTAATTTTGAATCAATAGCGAATCGCCTTCCATCTCGATGGGATGAGCATAAATACTATAATCCAGATAATCAGCTACAGCAAAAGAAATTAAATAATAATCAATCGGATAGGCTGTTTTCCATTCATATTTTAATTTACCATTGCCTAAATCAACCACATTTGTAAGCAGTCCTTGTGAACCAACCTTGTTTGTTGATGGGGTTGTTAAAAAAACCCAGGCCGAGTCTGCTTTATCTTGTAAGACCTGTTTTACCGGAAACCAGGATTTTGCTGCAAAGGGTTCTGATAATGTCCATGTTACATGTTTTTGCCAGCCGGGTGAGTAATCCGTTGTTACACCTGAAAAGAAACCTCCTGTTGGTGGTTTTCCGTGGTAGAAAATTTGAGTAGAAATGGGTGTTCCTTCCGGTACTTCATTAACAGGAACCAACACGTTACCATCATTACGAGTATAATTAGTATATACTGTACCGTTGAAGATAATACTATCAATCTGCTGCTGTTCAATAAGTTCAAAAGCAAATGTGTCTAACGCGACAAGAGCAACACAATTAATTATAACATTTCCGGCAACATACGTTGTTGTATCACTTACTTCTATGTCTAATAAATATGATGTAACGTCATAATCAAACAGGTATTCACTCTGCCAATAATAGTCGGGGTCAAAAGACATCTTATCGGTTAAAGATTTGAAGTGTGAACATTTTTTATCAATATTTGAGTCTTTGTTCCATTGAGCTCCGGCAAATATTGAATAAACAAGAAAAATAAAGAGTGTTGCGATTCGTTTCATAATAGTGATATGCTTGATTAATAATTAATGTGGGTTAACAGACTATAGATTGTGTCATCCTGTTCATGATTATATTTTGTAGCTCACTGCTTTTGTGGTTTTCACAAAAGTGTGCAAAGGGATAAAAATAATTAGCTGTAAGTATGAAGAAGATTGAAATCATTGAACCCTAAGAATTTATATCTTTGTCAAATACAAATGTACTTATTATAAAAAGACAAATAAGGAAAGATAAAAGTTGCTATGATCACAGCATTTGAAATATTAATATCAAAACTTAATAAATTCATACGTAAGTATTATTTGAATTTAATTATTAAGGGGGTATTGTTGAGTTTTGGCCTTGTTATTATGCTGTTTTTACTTGTTAGTGTTTTTGAATATTTTTCATGGTCTGATATAATTACCAGAACTGTAATTTTTTACTTGTTTGTACTATCCGTCCTTTTGATTCTTGTTTATTATATAATTCTCCCTGCTTTAAAGTTGATCAAATTAGGCAAGATTATTTCACAAGAAGAAGCTGCCCTTATTATTGGAGAGCATTTTCCGGAAGTTAACGATAAGCTACTAAATACTTTGCAATTGCATAATCACAGCAGTGTTTCAAATATGGAATTATTGTTAGCAAGTATTGAGCAAAAATCAGCAAGCCTTAATCCTGTTCCATTCAAAAATGCTGTTAAGTATAAAAAAAATCTGCGCTATCTTAAGTTGATCGTTCCTCCGGCGCTATTATTATTATTAATCCTGGTAATTTCTCCAGGGTTTGTATTTGAGCCTGCCGACCGAATTATAAATCATAATACATATTTTAGTAAGCCCCTGCCATATAAAATTGAGTTGCTAAACAAAGATTTTACCTGCGCTCAACATGAAAATTACAGCGTAAAAATTGTGGTTCACGGCAATGAAGTGCCATCAAAAATATGGACTACTGAAGGTGGGTTTCGCTACCGGATGATAGAGGTTAAGCCAGGAGAATTTGAATATACTTTTAACGACCTGGTTTCCGATAAATATTTTTCAATTGTAACCGACGACTTTGCAAGTGATAAGTATCATCTGAGAATATACCCACAGCCTGTCATATTCAATTTTGATGTGTTTATAAGATATCCCAAATATCTATTGTTACAGAACGAAAAAATTGAAAATACCGGCGATCTAATAGTACCTGAGGGCAGTTCAATTACATGGGCCATATTTACTCGTGATACTGAGAGTGTTTATTTTATTGCTGATGATAGTTTGTTTACATTATCCGCCTCCGGAACTAATGTTTTTAAGCACTCGCTTGTGGCAATGCATGATTTAAATTACACATTAGTGGCAAATAATCAATTTATGCAAAGCACAGATTCTATGCAGTTTAATGTTCAGGTTATTGCAGATGAATATCCGTTTATAAACGTTAATGAATTTAAAGATGAATTGAATTATGGTGTAGTTAATTTTAGTGGTTCGGTGGTTGATGATCATGGTTTTACAACACTATACTTTTACTACCGCAAGGATAGTGTACACGAAAAAGAGTGGAATAAAATTGCGCTGGATATACAACAATCGGTAACTCGGCAACATTTTGATTATATGATGATTGCTAATAATTTCGATCTCATGCCCGGGGATGGTCTTAGCTATTATTTTGAAATCAGGGATAATGATGCTGTCAACGGTTTTAAACGAACCAAATCTGAATTGTATTATTTTAAATTGCCCGATGCTTTAGAACTGGAAAAGAAAATTGAAAACAGTTCGAACGAAATTAAATCAAAACTGAAAGAATCTCTTGATCAGGTTGATGAACTTACTAGGCAAATTGAAGAAACTAAACTTAATCTGTTCGGGAAAAAAGAGTTAAGCTGGATGGACAAACAGCTGCTTGAGGATCTTCTGAAAAAGGAAGAAGGTGTAAAAAAGCAGCTGGAAGAATTAAAGAAACTCAATGATGATATTAACGAGCTAGAAGATCTTCTTAAGAAAAAACTTAGTCCTGAGCTTCTTGAGAAATTAAAACAATTAGAAGATCTGTTCAATGAGCTCGTTAACAAGGATCTTGAAAAATTAAAAGAGAATCTTGAAAAGGATAAAATAAATGATTTTCTTGAAAAAATGAAAGAGCAAAACGAGGAGCTCAAAAACGACCTTGAGCAAAATCTTGAATTGTATAAACAGCTTGAATATGAAAAACTTATTCAGGAGTCGATTGACGAGTTAAACAAGTTGTCAGAAGAGCAAAAGAATTTATCTGATCAAACAGTCAACAAGAAATTTGACAAGGAAAAATCTCTTGAAAATCAAGATGAAGTTGAAAAGAAGTTTTCTGATTTAATGGACAAACTTGATAAGGCCAGTGAGCTCAACAAAGAGCTTGAAGAGCCTTATAATGTGAAAACTGACACCGCTATGGCGAGCGAAATTGATGAGCAAATTGACGATGCACAGAAAAATATTCAAAAAGGCAGAAAAAACAAAGCGTCAGATAGTCAGGAAAACGCCGGAAACAAAATGAAAGAAATGGCTGATGGGCTGTCTCTTATGATGCAAGGAGCAATGGAGGCTCGTATGGGAGAAGATATTGAACAAGTAAAAAATATGCTTGACAACCTGTTGGATATTAGTTTTGCTCAGGAATTACTGATTAAAGATCTTCAAAAGATTACAATAAATGATCCAAAGAATGATTACATCCGAGAACAGCAAAAGGGTCTTAAAGATGATTTTGAAATACTACACGATTCTTTAATAGCCCTTAGCAAGCGCCAGGTTACTATACAGCCCTTTATTGTAAAAGAATCTGATAAAATAAATAAACACATCGATAGGGCGCTGTCACAGCTCCAGGATCGTAATAACGGAAAGGCTTCTGCTGACCAACAGTATTCCATGACCTCAATGAATAATCTTTCTCTAATGTTGTCAGAATCTTTAGAGCAAATGAAGCAGTCTATGCAAATGTCAAGCAATCAAAAAGGGAGTGGTAAGTGTAAAAGTCCTGGCAAGGGTAATTCCCCATCTATGTCTGAAATTATGAATCAGCAAAAAGGTCTTAATAAAGGGCTCAAGGGTAAAACAAAAAAGAATGGATTAGATGGAAAAAATGGACTAAATTCGAGAAGTGAAGAGCTTGCAAGAATGGCTGCTGCACAAGGTGCGATAAGAAAAATGCTGCAAGAATTTATTGAGCAATTAAAAGGCGAAGGCGCTGATGGCGGTGCTTTACAAAAGCTTGCCGAAGATATGAAAAAGTCTGAAGATGATATTGTAAACCGAAGAGTTTCACAAGAAACCTTAGAGCGTCAAAAAAATATTGAAACAAGATTATTGAGGTCACAAAAAGCCTTACACGAAAGAGAAAAGGAAAAAAAACGAGAATCAAAAGAGGGTATAAATCGTAAAACTGGTAACCTAAATAGCAAAATTGAGTATAAAACAACAACGGATATAAAAGAGGAAATCTTAATTACCGATCCGCTTGAGGTTTCTCCGTATTACAGAAACCTGCTTAAAGAATATTTATATAAACTAGAAAGAAAAAACGAAGATGGTAAATAATAATCAATCAGTTTTGGTTAAGCTTCAGCCTAAGTCGATGAGAGATATTGAATTATTTGTTGATACTATTTGTGATCAACTATTTATTAATGATACATATTATGGTAATATTCTTATGGCTATTACTGAATTGTTTAATTATTTACTCGAAAACAAGCATGGTGACTCACTAAATATTACTTATAATTCCGATTATAAAAATATTGAGATCTCTTTTCAACCCGTTGACACTCAGGCTGGTAACAGATTGTCAGATGCCATTGATTTTGATGAGATGATACACAAGGATAGCGATAAAAATATATTTCTTATACACTCTCTTGTTGACAAAATTAGCCTTGCCAATAAAGACACTCTTTCACTAGGGTTTGATATAAGTGCACTCCATAATGAAATATATAATAAACGGGCTGCATTACTAACAAAATATTTTACCAAACAAACCAGCGAAAAGGTTCAAAAAGAAAATGATTAGTTATACTTACCTGCTGTCGTACAATATTGATAATCTAAACGAGCCCTATTATACTAACTGGCTTAAAACCGTTATTTCTTCAGAAGGAAAAAAAACAGGAAATATTCAATATGTTTTTTGTGATGATAGTTATCTCCATGAACTAAATAAATCTTTTCTTAATCACGATTCTTTTACAGATATCATAACTTTTTCAACAACACAAAATGATGATATTATTTCTGGAGAAATATATATTAGTTTGGATCGTATAGATGAAAATACAAAAATGCATTCTGTATCATTGGACCATGAATTAAGCAGGGTTATTGTTCATGGTGTTCTTCATCTTATTGGTTATAATGATATCTCTTCCTCCGAAAAGAAGCTAATGCGAAGTAAAGAAGATTATTATTTACATTTGCAGCGTTAATTTTCCCAATTGTTCCACGTGAAACAAAAAAGTATGTTTGAGCAATATGATATCATAGTTGTTGGAGCGGGTCATGCAGGTGCAGAAGCTGCGGCTTCTGCCGCCAGGCTTGGTTCAAGAGTATTGCTTATAACAATGAATTTACAGCAAATTGCTCAAATGTCATGCAATCCTGCAATGGGTGGTGTGGCAAAAGGACAGATCGTTCGTGAGATTGATGCACTAGGTGGATATTCCGGATTGGTTTCAGACAGTACAATGATTCAATTCAGAATGCTAAACAAATCAAAAGGTCCGGCAATGTGGAGTCCGCGAACTCAAAATGACAGAGTGCAATTTTCGATAGAATGGAGAAATATCCTTGAATGTATACCAAATCTCGATTTTTGGCAAGACACAGTTACTAGTTTAATCATTAAGAACAACAAGGTTTGTGGGGTAGTAACAAAAATGGGGCAAAAAATATATAGTCAGTCTGTTATTCTAACAAACGGCACTTTTCTTAATGGTAAAATTCACATTGGACAAAAACATTTCTCTGGTGGAAGAATTGGCGACCCTTCTTCATTGGGAATAACAGAACAGCTTGTCGGTCTGGGATTTGAGTCGCTACACCTTAAAACTGGCACACCGGTTCGCGTTGATGGAAGAACAATAGATTTTTCTAAAATGGAAGAACAAAAGGGTGATGAGAATCCTGGCGGTTTTTCATTTCTCAAGAAAAATCGACTCAAAAAACAGCGGAGTTGCTGGATAGCATATACTTCTTCTGAGGTACACGACGAGCTTCGGTTGGGATTCTCCGAATCTCCAATGTTTGCAGGAAGAATAGAGGGTACTGGTCCCAGATATTGTCCCTCAATTGAAGATAAAATCAATCGATTCTCTGATAAGAATAGACATCAACTATTTATAGAACCAGAAGGTTGGAATACTATTGAGTATTATATAAATGGTTTCTCATCATCTCTTCCTGATAAAGTTCAATTAAGTGCGCTAAGAAAAATTGAAGGCTTTGAAAAAGCAAAAATATTTGTCCCCGGCTATGCTATCGAATACGATTATTTTCCTCCCACACAACTCCGTTATACAATGGAAACCAAGTTAATTGAGAATTTGTACTTTGCTGGGCAAATAAATGGCACAACCGGGTATGAAGAGGCTGCAGCACAGGGATTAATGGCCGGAATTAATGCAAATCTGAAATTAAACAACAAACAAGCCTTTATTCTTAAAAGGCATGAAGCATATATTGGTGTTTTAATTGATGATCTTGTTACAAAAGGTGTTGATGAACCATACAGGATGTTTACTTCAAGGGCTGAATACAGAATATTGCTTAGACAGGACAATGCTGATTTAAGGCTCACACACCTGGGGTATAAAATTGGCCTTGCCACAAAGGAACGATTCGATTTAGCTTTAAAAAAGCAAAGCATAATCACTGATATTATTGACTTTTCTAAAAAGCAAAGTGTAACCCCTAAAGAAACTCAAAAATTATTAAAAGACCGAAATACTTCACCCTTGAGGCAAAAGATCAAATTATCAGAATTACTTCTAAGGCCTCAGGTAAATCTTTCAGATCTTATTTCTATAAGCGTACCGCTTAAAGATAAAATAAATAACCTTTCTGCAAGCCCGGAAGATATAGAGGGCGCTGAAATACTAGTGAAATATGATGGCTATATTAAAAAGGAAAAAGATCTAGTCTCTAAGCTTTCAAAACTTGATAATATTCCTTTAAAAAAGGACTTTGATTATAATAACTTAAAGTCGCTTTCTACCGAAGCAAGGGAGAAGCTTTCAAAAATAAAACCAGAAACCATCGGTCAGGCATCTCGAATAAGTGGGGTTTCTCCTTCAGATATTAATGTAATCGCCGTTTTCATTGGCCGATAAAAATGTTTCACGTGAAACAAAATGCAGAATTAATAGAAATAAAGAATTGTCCAGTTTGTTCTGAAACTGTTTTTAAACCTTTTCTTAACACTACGGATTATTTCTACACTCAAGAGGCGTTTTCATTAACCCAATGTGAAAATTGTGATTTTGTTTTTACTAATCCTGTGCCGAACAATCCCTATAAATACTACGAAACTCAAGATTATCTATCACATGATTCAGGTGATCGGGGTGTTATTGGCAGGCTATATTCATTGTTTAGAAATATCAATATTAAAAGAAAGTATGAACTCGTAAGAAAATATTGCGATAATGGTAGTATTCTTGATATAGGTTGTGGTACGGGCGAATTATTAAGGTTTTTCAATAAAAAGAATTGGTCTGTAACAGGCATTGAACCTAATCCTAAGGCACGAGAATTCGCGATATCAAATTATAATTTAAATGTTCTTGACGAAAATAATCTCGATGAATTTTCTCCAGGTACTCTCGATGTTATTTCATTGTGGCATGTTCTCGAACATGTGCCAGATCTTCACAAAAGATTATCCCAGATTAACGAGTTATTAAAAGATGATGGTACAATTTTTATTGCGCTTCCTAATCTTGAATCTCCCGACTCTGAAAAATACAAAGAATATTGGTCTGGCCTAGATGTTCCTCGCCACCTCCATCATTTCACCAAAACTACTTTTAGCAAATTAATTTCTACACATAATATGAAAATCGTACATTCAGAACCAATGAAATTCGATTCATATTATGTTAGCTTATTAAGTGAAAAATATCTCAAAAATCGCTTTTACTTCTTATCAGCAATTTACAATGGCTATATCTCGAACTTAGAAGCGAAAGTTTCAAATAACTATTCCAGCATGATATTTGTTGTAAAAAAGCAGTAGTTTTTTTATTTATCTTTGGGGGCCAGCCAGTACAATAGAACAATATACTATAATGATTAACTACAACTTATGGGTAAAGTGACAAATAAATCTGTATTGTTTTTTTTCTTGGCGACTTCAATTCTATTCTTATTCTCATATTATCTTACCCAATATTTCCACAACCAACATCACACATTAGAATCTGAATTCGTTTCTCTAAGTGAATGTGTTGATTTTCAGTCTGTTAAGCTGCTTAATGGGGGGGTTGAGGTACGTAATTTTATTGAGACTAGCCCAAATGATATTTGGAAAAAATTAGATTTTTTCTTTTCCCAAAGCACATATTTTTGTTTTGTTACTCATAATGATAGTGTCATTTATTGGAACTCAAACAAAGTTGCTATTGATAACTTCAGAGAATTAATTAGTGACAACAATATACACGCAGTCAACCTACCTTCAGGGTGGTATTTATATTATGGGTCCAAAGTTGGTAACTACAATATCTATATCCTTGACTTAATAAAAACAGGTTTTCTTGTAAATAATGAATTTCTAACGCCAGGTTTTAATCCGGCATTTTCAAGTTGCAATGATATTGATCTGACATTTAATGTTGGTATTGCTGATTATGTTATTTATAACAATAATGATCAGGTATTGCTATGCGCCACTATCGATTCTAATAACGCATTACACAATAGTGATAATTATGTTCTTTTCCTTCTTTTCTTTCTGTCATATGTTTTTCTGCTTCTATTTTTGCTTCAGCTCATAAAGATGTCGGAATTGTATAAAAGGGAACCATTATTTGGCTTTACTGTTTTTATATTATTGGTGATTATTATGCGGTTTCTGGTTACTTTCCTCAGTATTCCAACAGAGCTAAAATCATCGTCAATATTTGCTAATAACATATTCAATATCCCTTTTACTAAATCTCTAGGTGACCTGATAATTAATACTACCTTATTAATTATTTGTTCGGTCGGATTATTTCGTTTTTTTAGAAAAATAACGACTACGCCATCTCCTTCTAAAATAATTCTATTATACACCTCTTTATGGATATATATATTAGTAATAGTCTACGTACTGTATCACACTATTTTCGATCAAAACATTTCATTTTTCTCAGGAAGTATTTTTAAAAATTTTGAATTATTTATATCTGTTTTAATAATCGTTGGGCTAAATATATCCTTCTACTATGTTATCGTTACCTATTTGAATTCTAATCAGAATAAAAAGGAACCCTTTTTTGTTTCATACATTATCACGTTTGTGGGTGTTTTTGTAATTTACCTCATATCAGACACTCCAATTATTCTTCTTACAACAACCCTTGTAATAACATTTTCTATATTATTAATAAAGCAATTATTGTGGAAGTATTTTTCTGATTCGTTTCTGAATCATCTTTTTTTATTAGTGTTTTTAGCCGCAATATCTTCATTTGTAATAATTAATGCTTATCAGCTCAAAAATGAGGACTATCAAAAACACATCGCCAAAACACTAGCTATTGCAAATGATTCCTTGTTTGAAAATTCGTATGTAAATATCATTGACGTCATTAAAAATGATGAGCGTTTAAAACAAATGTTGATTGCTGAAACTGTTACAACAGATGAGCTCTTAGAAGTCTATATAAAATCTGAATATTTCAGCGACTTTTTAAACAAATATACTATTCAAATTACTATCTGTGGAGAAGATGAGCTGCTTGAAATTCAGCCCGAAGGTGATGTATATGGTTGTGCGGATTATTTCAACACATTAATAGAAGAAATTACCATCCCTGTTATTGATTCAACGTTGTTCCGCTTTAACTCAGGTACAGAAAGTATTTATTACATAAGCAGGATTACACTTAATAATGCTGGTAATCGAAAACTATTTATTGAATTTGCCTCATCACATGTGCCCGAGGGTCTTGGTTACCCGGAGCTATTGATTGATAAGCGCTCAAATGAATTGAATCTATCAGAATATTCATTTGCAAAATATACTGACAATCGCCTCACATATAAATTTGGCGATTTTGCCTATAACACTTATTTTACAGTTAACAAATCTTTCAAATTTGACAGTTTTTTTGATTATAACGGTTATAGACATTTTGCAATTTCTATTTCGCCTGACGGTTTTCTAATAGTCAGCAAGGAGAACACAAGACTTACCATGAAGCTGGTAGTGTTTTCAGCAATTTTTATACTACTGGCTTTAATCTCAATTATAGTATATCTCCTCATGTATGCCAGAAAGGCGGTCCATTTATTTAGATTAAATTTCAAAACCCGTCTTCAAACCTTTGTTATAGCCACCCTAACCCTTACGTTTGTTCTAGTGTCAGTATCAACTCTTGTATATATTGAAGATAACAGTAGGGATGATCTGGAAAAACAGTTAACAGAAAAAACGAACTCAGTACTTATAGAGCTTCAGCACAAGCTTTCGCCGATCACAAATTTCAAAAGTGAGGATCCTGATTTCCTACATCAGTTATTACGTAAATTCTCGTTAGTATTTTTTTCTGATATAAATTTGTATGATAACTCGGGTTATTTGATTGCAACTTCAAGACCAGAAATATTTGAAAAAAACCTATTATCCTCATTTATCAATCCATTAGCTTACAAGGCAATATTTACTGATAATAAATTAAATTTTATAACCGAAGAAAAGATCGGTTCACTGAAATATTACTCGGCTTATGTTCCAATTAACCTAAACAACGATCGCCCTATTGGTATTGTAAACCTTCCATATTTTGCCCGTCAAACAGAGTTCACCAGATCATACTATATTATGTTATCATACTTAATTAATATTTATGTTATAATTGGTATAATAGGGGCTTTAATCGCTATTACTTTTTCAAGATATTTAACCCGGCCCCTGGTGCTTCTTCAGAAGAGTTTAGCAACAATCAGAATTGACGAACATAACGAAAAAATAGACTGGAATAAAAAAGATGAAATAGGGACCCTTATCAAAGAATATAACTTAATGGTGGACAAATTAGAGCAAAGCACATATCTTCTGAAGCATTCGGAAAGAGAAAGCGCCTGGCGGGAAATAGCAATGCAAATTGCACATGAAATCAAAAACCCACTAACCCCAATGAAACTAAATATTCAGTACCTTGAAAAGTCTTTTAAAAATAAAGATCCGGATTTTGACTCAAAAATTAATTCTATCAGCCAATCATTAATCACACAAATTGATGCTTTGGATAATGTTGCTGAGATGTTTTCAAATTTTGCAGAAACAAGATTTTCAGAATTTGAAAAAGTAAATTTGAAAACTATTATAGATTCGTCAGTAAATTTGTTTGATAAAAAAAACAATGTAGTAATATCTATAACTTATACCGATGCCGATTTGTTTACTCTTGGTTTTGAAAAAGACATCTTGAGGGCCTTTAATAATATTCTCAAAAATGCAATCCAATCAATTGAAAATAGCGAAAATGGGGAAATTAAAATTACCGCAAAGCGAGATTCAAACTTTATAACAATTGAGGTATCTGACAACGGGAAGGGGGTTTCGGAAGAAATGAAATCTAAGATTTTCCAGCCATACTTCACAACAAAAACAAGTGGAACCGGTTTGGGCCTGGCAATCGTTAAAAATATTATGAACGAAATTGGGGGTAAGGTAAGTTTTGAGTCAAACACCGGACAAGGCACAACTTTCTCCTTAATGTTTCCGGAATCCTCATAACAACAACAATTTAACAAATTACATCTAAATTTCTAGAAAAATTTTTACCTACTTTTGGTTGCATGATTAAGGGTGCTAATCCCATAAAAAAACTTGCCGGCGAAACTGCTATATATGGTCTTGGTACGATGGTTCCAAGATTCCTAAATTATCTTCTTGTTCCATTATACACTATTTACGTATTTACTAAGGCTGAATATGGCCAGGTTACCCTGTTATATTCATACATCGCCATATTACTGGTTTTGCTGACCTACGGAATGGAGACGGCATTTTTCAGGTATGCAAACAAAAGTAAAGATGCTAAAAAGGTATTTAATACTGCTACATCTTCTGTATTAATTACATCGACATTGTTTTTGCTCATTATTTTTGTTTTTTCCAGTGATATTTCTAGATTAATACAATATCCATCCAACAATGAATATGTGTTAATTGTGTCCTTAATAATTGCTGTTGATGCTATCACCGCTCTGCCTTTTGCATATCTCAGATATCAAAATAAACCTTTTAAGTTTTCTGTAATTAGAATAATTAGTGTTGTTATAACTATTTCGCTAAATCTCATTTTCCTCGTTGTGATCCCCAATTATTATGGCGATAACTTCAGGGCCCTCCCTGTATATAGAAGCACTAGCCTTGTGACGTTTGTGTTTATTGCAAATCTGATTGGCTCTCTGTCAGCACTACTTATGTTAAGTAGAGAGTTTGGTTATTTCCGATTTAAGATTGACACCACCCTGCTGAAACAGTTACTTAAATATGGATTGCCAATACTTATTATTTCTCTATCCTTTATGATCACGGAGGTCGCTGATAAAATACTTCTCAAATATTTTTTGCCTGATGGGGCGGATGCAGATTCGCAAATTGGAATATATGCTGCTTGTTACAAGCTTGCAATAATAATGATGTTATTCATACAAATGTTTAGATATGCTGCTGAACCATTCTTTTTTTCAGAGGCAGATAAAAAGGATGCGAAAAATACATATAGCAGGGTAATGACTTTGTTTATTGCTTTTACCTGGTTTATTTTTTTATTGGTAATTTTATATATAAATCTTTTTAAACATTTTATAGGAGATGCCTTTTGGCCGGGACTTAAAATAGTCCCAATTATTTTAGCCGCTAAATTGTTTTTGGGAGTATTCTATAATTTATCTGTTTGGTATAAGCTAACCAACAAAACTTACTATGGAGCCATTGTTGCCATAATAGGAGGGCTAATTACAATTATATTGAATATAATATTCATTCCAATCTATGGGTATGTGGGCTCTGCCTGGGTAAATTTTGCTAGCTATTTTGTGATTTTAGTCATTTCATATTTCTGGGGGCGAAAAATTTATCGCGTTAATTATGAGCTTAACAAGGTATTATTATATACCCTGTTGGCCGTAGCTATATATTTTGTCTCAACTTTTCTTGTTGGTTTTCAGACATCTGTTTATTATTCTTTTGTTACCCTTCTGTTGATTATTTATGTACTATTTGTGTTTATAATTGAATTCCGCAGAAAGAAACATGTGAATAATTAGATTATGGTTTTGATTATTGTTTATTTTTAGGCTACATTTGCATCAACCACTACCAATTAATTTTTGATTATGCACTCGTTTTTTAGTTCAACTAAGAAAAAACAAAAAGGAGAATCTTATTATCATCGAGAAAACTTGATTCAAACAGAATATGAGCTTTGTAAAGTTCTCGATCATTTAGAATCTACTACGGCTACAAAAACATCATTAAAAATTCTTTTTCAGAGCAGGGAATTAGATTCTATTATTAAAAAAAACATGGCAAAGGATTTTGGTAAAGAGTCTTTTTTACTAAAGCCCAATAGTAATATTTCTGGTCATGAGATATACTTTTATCACATTACATCAGACGGTTTGCGCTTTTTAGTTCAGCTTCACTTTGTTGATGACCTATTTTTCTTCGCGGCCAACAAAGTATATTCTGATATGTTTTTATCGGACTCTGATAGAGAGAAAATTGTTAATCGTATCAAAAACAAGTACTGCAAAGATGCCGACAATGAAATAATTGAATTTGAAGTTATTGATGCAGTTGGTAATATATTATATTCGCGTGATGATGTATATTATTTCATAAAATATCTAGCTAATAATCCCACAAGTCAAAAGCTTAAAAAGCAATACAAATGTTATGTGAGGCCCGGCCAAGGGCAAAAAACCAACGACAAATTAGACGGATTAATATAGTCTTTTTCATTTATCGGCACTGCTTTGTTGATTTTAAGATTACGGCTTAATTCTCCTTTAATTCTAAATGGCCAGCGTTTATATTCATATCCCATTTTGTAAGCATAGGTGTCACTATTGCAATTTTTATTCCGCCGTATCTCTTAAATATCGAAAAGAATTTATTGGCAAATTATTAAAAGAGATTAACCTAAGAAAGAATTATCTGGGTGATGAAAAAATCAACACAATTTATTTTGGTGGAGGAACTCCCTCGTTGTTATCGGTTGATGAAATATACCACATAATCAACACCGTTTATAAATCATACAGCGTATCTAATGATGCAGAAATTACCTTGGAGGCAAATCCAGATGATTTCAACAAAGAAAAAATATCTTATATAAAAAATAATACGCCTGTTAATAGATTAAGCATTGGCGTTCAAAGTTTTTTTGATGATGATTTAAATTATCTCAATAGGATTCATGATTCCAAACAGGCACAAAGCTCAATTGAGGCTTCAATAAATGCAGGATTCGAAAATATTACAATTGATTTGATATATGGCATACCTACTTTGAGTAATAAAAATTGGAAAGAAAACCTGCGGCGTTTTTTCGAATATAAGATCCCACACCTATCATCATATTCACTAACTGTAGAGCCAAAAACCGCCCTACACACTCTAATCAAAAAGAATAAAATTAAAAACGTTGTTGAAAAAGAGAGTGTTCACCATTTTGAAATTCTGCTTGAAGAAATGCAAAAAAACAATTTTATTCATTATGAAATCTCAAATTTTGCGCTTGAGGGTTATTATTCAAAACACAATAGTATTTATTGGCTTGGAGGTAATTACATTGGTGTTGGACCATCCGCTCATTCTTATAATGGAAAATCCCGACAATGGAATGTGTCCAGCATTAAAAGCTACTGCGAACAAGATAACTTTGTAAATATTATTGAGGAAAAAGAAGTGCTTAATCAGGATCAATTATTCAATGAATATGTACTAACATCAATTCGTACATCCTGGGGGTGTGATCTTGAACATATTAATAATTTATTTGGTGAAAAATACAGTCGTCATTTTTTAAAAAATGTGAAGATGATTATAAATGAAAAAAAGATTTTCCGCAAAGGAAATGTCTTCACATTAACAAATAAAGGAAAGCTTTATGCGGATGGAATTTCTTCTTCGTTATTTTACGGCATTTAAGGCCTTTGGACTAGTTTTAGCAACAATGTATCCAATTATAGGAGAAAATATCATGCTGATGAAAAAAGACCATTCTACGCCTATTTTTCTTCGCTTCCCAATTGTTTCTGAAATTACCAGCGACAGAGCATACCATACAATAAATATTATTGTGATCCAGTAAACGTTCATAACTCAATAAAAATAAATAAACAAGTATATTATTGGTATTAAAATCCCCAGTACAGTCATCCATGCCCCACGTTTGGTTATTCCCTTTGATCCTCTGGGTATTAAAATTCCGGTTATGCCAATTAGTATTAATGCTCCAGCAAAAATATCAGAATACCAGGTCCAATATTTAATTGGGTTGTAATGCAGATAATTAACTTCCCTAAACAATGCTCTTCGCTTGGTTTTTTCAATAAGCCCCTTGCCGCTAATAAGGTTTATGTAAACCGTTCCATCTTTAATGAAAATTTTTACAATTTTATCATTTGGGAAATAATGGTTTTTATAATTATCGGATTCGTTAAACGGTTCAAGAAGCTTTTTTAATTCAGTTTTTCCGGGTTTTGTTGCTGGAGGGTTTACCTCAATATCCTCTGTAATTACTACATAATTGGGGTTCCAGTCGTTGATGTGGTTTATGGCTATTCCCGATAAGGAATATATTACCACCATACCAAAAAAGAAATATCCAAAATCTCGATGAACAGCCTTGTTCCATTTACGCCATTTAAATGCCATCGAGAAATTGCTTATTTATGATCGTGGTCATCATCGTCATCGTCATCATCGTCATCATCACCATCGTCGTCATCATCATCTAACTCATAAGATGTACATAGTACAGAGTAAAATGATAAATATCCGTTTTCAGATTTTTTAAGCATTTTCCGAAGATTGTAAATTTTCTTCATCTCATCGCTAGTGTCAGCATCCATGCCGCCTTTTTCTATTTTACCCCCTAAATGTGAGCCCTCTCCTTTATCGTCATCCAAATCTGTTCCTGATTTTATTTCCTCTTCCCATTCGCGAACATAGTCTTCATCGATTCTCTGTTCTTCTACAATACCTATAAGTTCTATTTTGTCTCCCTCTAGTTCATCATTAAAGGCTGCAATTTCTTCATCTGGCACAACTTTAATACGAGCATCTGATTCCTCTGTTACTAGAAATAATTTTTGACCTCCGTGTTTACAAACATGATCCACTATTCCTTCAAGTTGAATCTTTTTTCCAATGTAATTTCCTGCCTGCTTATCAAAATCAGCAACGCTTAAAATTGCTATTTCATCAGCTACTATTAAATCTGCATTAGTGTTTTTCGATTCTGTGTTTGTAACGTTTTCACAAGAAATTGTGACTACGGCGATTGTCGCTAAAATTAAAATAATCTTTTTCATAGCTTTAATTATATTTGGTTTTGCAAAGATAAATAATTATCTCCGAACATCTTACTGAATTTCAGATTCTATGCTTATTCCGTCATATTTTGTTTCTTTTCCGCCGCTATATGATATTATAATTATCGGGAAACCACTTTCGTCAAACTTTTTCCAATCTCCATTTTTTCTTCCCATAACATAATTTCCCTGCTGCTTAATTTTCCCATTATCCCAATACCACTTATGTTCGCCGTTTGGATTATCATCGATAAATTTTCCTTCAAACCTAATATTACCTTCAGAATAAAACGAGCTCCATAATCCATTGCGCATGCCTTCACTATAATCACCTTCGTCTTTGGAGTCGCCAACTTGATAAACCCAGCGCCCCTCTTTCTGGTCCTCTAAGTAATCACCTTGGGTAATTACATTTCCCTCTTTATCGTATTCTGTTAACATTCCGTCTCTTAGACCATTATAGAACTGTTCATTTCTCAGTATTTTTCCATCACTATAATACCAACGCCATATACTATCTGGCACGCCATTTATATACTTGCCTGTCTCCTCAAGTTGGCCATTTTTGTAATAATATTTCCATATACCATCGTGCAAATCATTTACATAATTACCTGTTGCTTTTAAACTGCCATCATTATAATACTCTTTCCAGTTCCCCTGCTTTTGCCCAGCATCAGTAAATATGCCCTCTCCAATTATTTTTCCATACCTGAAAATAAATGATTTTTCAACCTGTCCCTGTTCATTATATTCTCTCCTTACCCCTTCCGGAATACCATCTTTTGTATAAGTAGCAACCACTTTAACTTTTCCGTTGGGATAATAGTCGGTTCGGATATCTAGTTTTTGAAGTTCTTCGGCTTTTTCATATTTTTCACCATCAATATATTTTGTTGCTGAAATTAGATTCCCGTCTTTGTCATATTCTTTAAAATATCCATGTTTTAATCCATGCTTATAATTTCCGTCAATTAATACAACCAATTCATCATCAGTAAACCACTTCCAGCTACCATGTGGCATATTATCAGAATCATAACGATTAATTCTTTCTCTATCAGTAATGTAGCCTTTTTTATAAGTTATTAATTGAATAATATTACCATCAATATTATATTCACGCGCCCTGCCTTCTTCAAATCCGTTAACGAAGGGTGTCCTTGATTTTATTTTCTTATTAGCGTAAAATACTAATGTATTACCGTGTTTTACATCGTTAACAAAATTTTCTTTAATAATTTCGGCACCCTGGTGTGTAGTTCTAAAACCGTTTTTCTTTCCTGCTTTATAAGTAATTTCGAGAAGTATCTTTCCTTCTTCATCATAAAATTTCCAAATGCTATCAAGATCAAAATCTTTTCTGTTTCCTTCTGATTTTAATGCTCCGCTTGAATAGAAATTTTTCCAATATCCATCAGGTTTTCCATTTCGCATGGTTCCTTCGCTAACCTTTGTGCTGTCCCCCTCATAGAAAATATTATACCCATTGGGGTTAATCTTTACATCTTCTTGTGAAAATGATGAAAAGGTTATAAAAATGAATAAATTAAATGATATTATGCAGATTTTGTTCATATTACCTGGCTACGTTTCTGCCTCTAAGAACCCGCCGCTTCTTCTCATAATTTGAAATATATTCCTTATTCACCATAAGCATAGTATGGCTGCTGCTTGGAACAATGAAATAAACAGTTGTATCATATTTTACTGAACCAAAATTTTGTTTCCACATGTCGATCGTAAATCTCGCTTATCACCTTCCTCAAAAGCAACTCTTAAATACTCGGATCCCTTTTTAGTAACAACACCTTTTGTTCTTTTAGGTATAATGATTTCTTCAAAATACTGACCGTTTTCAAAAACTATAACACCCTTGGCTACTTGAGTTTCGTCTTTGGTTAAATTCCTTTTTAAAACTATTTTATCTGAGTTATAAAACTGTACTTTGTTCACTTCCTGATGATTTTTATTAAGGTTGTCTCTCGTCTCTTTAGTAAACAACATAAGGTTTGAACATGATGATAACAGTATTAATACTATTACACATGTAGCTAAAACTCTATTTTTCATAACATCAAATGATTTTAAGTTTTTTTGAAATATCAAGCATTCTTATTATCGGCTTTTTCGCCTTCTCCATCAAATCTTTATTCATAATTATGGCGGGTGTTTCATTTTTCAAAGCTAAGTATAATTTTTTCAATGTGTTCAATTTCATATAAGGGCAATCATTACAATTACATGTAGAGTCAGATGGAACTATTAAAAATTCCTTTCCCGGTGAAAGTTTTTGCATTTGATGAATGATACCTGATTCAGTAGCAACAATATATTTATTGGAATTATCCTTTTGGGTAAATTTTATCATACCTGTCGTTGATCCAATGTAATCTGCCAAGGTTAGTACAGGAGCATTACATTCTGGATGAGCTATTATACTAGCATCAGGATTGTCTTCTTTAAGTTTAATAATTGCTTCAGTTGTTAATATGTCATGAACCTCACAAGTACCATTCCATAATACCATATTCCGCCCAGTAATTCTGTTAATATATCCCCCTAAATTTTTATCAGGTGCGAAAATGATTTTTTCATTTTTAGGCAAGGATTCAACAATTTGAACTGCATTACCTGAAGTACAAACAATATCTGTAAGTGTTTTAATTGCTGCTGTGGTATTTATGTATGAAATAACTATGTGGTCAGGATGCTTATTTTTAAATTCTTTAAATTTATCTTCAGGGCATGATTCTGCTAATGAACAACCTGCTTCTAAATCAGGAAGAATAACCAGCGTATCAGGATTTAACATTTTTGCCGTTTCGGCCATAAAATGAACACCTGCAAAAACTATCAAATCTACATCAGCTTCGGCAGCTTTTTGCGCTAAACCAAGACTGTCTCCAACAAAATCAGCCAATTCTTGTATTTCGGGTATTTGATAAAAATGGGCAAGAATTAATGCGTGTTTCTCATTTTTAAGTTTTAATATTTCTGTTGTATAATTCACTTCTTATAATTTGCAATTATAGTTTAAAGTTAAAGAGATAATTAATATTAACAATTATCTACATTTATATATTTTATTAATAAAAGAAATACTTATTAATAATATCCGGTTAACTTTATTGATTACTTAATACAGTATTATTTTGATTTTACAATATATGTATTTTACTAACAATTTACTTACAAAATATAACCTTATAATAAACTAACAATTAATAATTTGACAAAGTAATTAACATACAATAAATTTACACATTAGTGATAATTTTATTTACTAATGTTTAATAATTCATGTTAACATCTGATAATATCTTTTGGTAAAAAACATCTATTTTATACAACATTAATAATTGATTTAAAGCAATGTTAATAAAGCCTTATTTATTACAAAGTTTCCAACAAAATTAAACAGATATTAACAACAAACTAGTTATAAATAGTAAATTTTTGATTGTTAAATCATTAGATTGTTTATCTAATTTTATTTAATTTTTAAATATAATGATTTTCAGTTAGTTTAATTTTCAACAATAAAATTTGGCTACTTTTGTTCACTAATTTATTAACAATGATAAAAAGTAGCACGGTTTTAGCTATTGCTTCTGATCATGGCGGATTTAAGATGAAGGAATTTATCAAAAGGAAGCTTGAAGATGCCAATTATAAAATTAAGGATTTTGGAACCTTTTCAGATGAAAGTGTAGATTATCCCGACTTTATTCATCCATTATCAAAAGCGATTAATGATGGTGAATATGATATCGGAATAATAATATGTGGAAGCGGTAATGGTGCTCAAATTACAGCTAATAAATATAATAATGTGCGAGCAGCTTTATGCTGGAACGAAGAACAGGCAATGTTATCAAGAATGCACAACAAAGCAAATATATTGTCTATACCCGGAAGATTTGTTCCTTTTGATCAAGCATGGAGGATTGTCGAAATATTTTTATCAACCGATTTTGAGGGTGGCAGACATTTGCAACGGGTAAACAAAATTTCTAAAATTTTGAAATAGTAATCGATAAGTGAAAAACAGTATTGAAAATAATTCATTTCTAGCAGCCTCTGAAAAAGTTGCATTTGATGAGGCGCACCGCGATAAGATAAAATTTAATATAGGAAAATATAATAATGCTGTTGACTCTGGTAAAAAGAATTATAGTAACCTTGATATCGCCAAAGAACGTGCTGGATTTTTCAAATACAAAGTTATTAATGAACTCGATCGATATCTAATAGAATTTGAAGCTAATTTTATTGCTAATGGTGGTAAAATTATATGGGCTGAAGATTCAGAAGAAGCCTTGGAAGAAATAATCAAAATAGCCAGAAACCATAACCTTAAATCTGCGGTAAAATCAAAATCAATGATCACTGAAGAAATAGAGCTCAATGAAGCTTTAGAAAATTGTGATATTGATGTTGTAGAAACAGATCTTGGTGAATTTATTGTACAACAAGCAGGACAAAAACCGTATCATATTGTTACGCCGGCAATGCATATGTCTAAAGAAGACGTGGCATTATTATACAACGAAAAGTTTAATACGCCTGATGATATGTCGCCTGAAGAACTTACTTTATATACACGAAATTATTTACGCGAGAAGTTCACAGATGCGGATTTAGGAATCACCGGAGCTAATTTCTTAATTGCTGATACAGGAGCCATAGCATTAACAGAAAATGAAGGTAATGCCATGTTATCAATGTCGTTTCCAAAAGTTCATATTGCTATTGCCGGAATAGAAAAGATAATACCTAAACTTGAAGACCTTGATTTGTATTGGCCTTTATTATCAACTCATGGAACCGGCCAGGCGATGACTGTTTATAATTCGATAATTAGTGGGCCGTGCAAAAATGGAGAAAAAGATGGCCCCGATAATATGTATTTGATATTACTGGATAATGGCAGGGTTAATCTGCTTAAAGAGGAAAAACAACGTCAAGCTTTGTTATGTATTAGATGTGGCGCTTGTTTAAACGCATGTCCTGTATATAAAAATATTGGTGGTCATACATACAACACAACTTACAGCGGACCAATAGGTTCAGTAATAACGCCATATTTGAAAAGCATGAAAAAGTATAAGCACCTAAGCTTTGCTTCATCACTTTGTGGAAACTGCACAACAGTGTGTCCTGTAAAAATACCCCTTCACGAACTATTACTCGCTAACCGAAATCATGCTGTTAAAAAGGGTTTTCATACATTTTTTGAAAAAAGAAGCATTAAACTTTCATCGAGAGCATTGAAATCTAGAAAACTACTTGATATGCTTACGGGTAAATCAAAAAATAAGTTGTTAAAGACAGCAATTAGCAAAAGCTGGGGCCCACGTCGTGATCTTCCTGAAATAGCACCAAAATCATTTAATCAGCTTTGGAAAGAAAGCATGAACAAAGAGAAATGATTTATAATTTGTAGTTAAAAATATTTAGCCTTCATTTTCAAAGAAACATTAACGAGAGCTATTAATACAGGTACCTCAACCAAAGGGCCTATTACTGCCGCAAAGGCTTCCCCAGAGTTAATTCCAAAAACAGTAATTGCAACAGCAATTGCAAGCTCAAAATTGTTACTTGCGGCGGTGAACGAAAGGGTGGCCGTTTTTTTGTAATCTGTTCCCATTTTTCGGCTGATATAGAACGATACAAAAAACATAACTACGAAATATATAATTAACGGAATCGCAATACGAACAACATCCAGCGGAAGCTGTACAATATACACGCCCTTTAATGAGAACATTACATAAATAGTAAAAAGCAAAGCAACCAACGTTAACGGGCTTATTTTTGGTATAAAACTACGCTGATACCAGCCCTTACTTTTTATCTTAATTAATGAGTAGCGAGTTATTATACCTGCGAGGAAAGGTATTCCAAGATATATTAAAACACTTTCTGCAATCTGGCCAATAGTAATATCTATTTCTGATCCTCGCAATCCAATTTTCTCCGGGAGAATAGTAATAAAGAAATAGGCGTAAATAGAAAAGAATAGTATTTGAAAAATACTGTTGAAAGCAACAAGTCCGGCAGCATATTCGGTGTCACCCTTTGCCAGGTCATTCCACACAATTACCATTGCAATACATCTTGCCAGCCCAATTAAAATAAGCCCAGTCATATACTGTGGATAATCGTGTAAAAATATGATTGCGAGCGCAAACATCAACACAGGGCCAATTATCCAGTTTTGGACCATCGATAATAGCAAAACTTTCCGGTTACGAAATACATCTTTCAGTTCTTCATATTTTACTTTTGCTAATGGAGGGAACATCATAACAATGAGGCCTATCGCTATAGGTATATTGGTTGTTCCTTTATTAAAACTATTCCAGTAGGCTGCAATTGTAGGAAAAACATATCCAGAACCAACACCGATAAACATTGCTGTAAAAATCCACAGAGTTAAGTAGCGATCTAAGAATGAAAGTTTTTTAATTTGTGATGGCATTATATCAATGGTTTTAATAGCTCATTATAAAATATTGTAAAATCATGTTCTATTTCATTTCTGATTCTAATAAATTCATTCATGATTTCTTCATCTGTTCCAGAAGCTTCTGCAGGATCGTCAAAACCAAAATGAATAGTGTTTTTGACCTTTCCACCGAAAACAGGACAACTTTCCTTAGCGCCCCCACAAACAGTGATTACATAATCGAAGTCTTCCGACAAAAAATCTTTAACCGATTTCGGAAAATTAGTACTAATATCAATATTAATATCTTTCATAACGCTTATGGCCAACGGATGTACACTTACACCAGGAACAGTACCGGCCGAAAAGACGTTTAAGCCCTGGTTGAAAGATTTCAAAAAACCATCAGCCATTTGGCTTCGGCAGCTATTTCCTGTACATAAAATTAATATTTTCATTATTCTTGATAAAAACGGAGCGGTAAAAATATAAACAATAATCACAGAAACTTATTTATCCTGTTGTGAATTAACGTGAATAAAGAAAAAATTGTTAAATAATTAATAAACCTTAAAGGCTATTCGTAACTTTGCACAAACCAAACAATTGTATTATGCGAAAATTATTTTATCTCATTTTAATCGTTTCTATTGTAATAGGAATCAGCACATCTTGTGAAAAACATATAAAACATAATTTTACTATTTCATTGGATATCGCTAAGGGCGACTCCAGTATAATATATTTAAGCAAACGCGAAGGCGGAGAAATGGTAAATTACGACTCGGCCCAACTTATAAAGGGTATTGGTACAATTACAGGAACCATTGAAATGCCTGAATTTTATTACCTAAAGGTTAAGGACACCCGGACTTATTTCCGGTTGTTTGTTGAGGCGGGAGATATTGTTGTTCAGGCAGACATGGATGATCCGAAAAATCCTGTTATATCAGGATCTCTATCTCATGATAGTTTTGAGGCATATAACGATTCACTAAAAGAACTCAATGAGCAAACATCGTTGTTAAGCAAACAATATGGCGTGGCACACAAAAATAACGATACTGTCCGAATGGCGGAAATCGAAGAAGAATACAACCTTATTGAGGGCGAAAAAACAGACTATTTAATAAAATATGCAGTTAACAATAATGACAATGTTGTGTCGGCATTTTTAGCTCTTAGTAACTCATATAAACTTGATCTCGAAGATCTTGACATAATTGTTGGCAGTTTTAACCCATCAATTGATTCAAGTTCATACGTTAAAAAGCTGAAAAATCATCTTGCCACATTAAAAAGAACAGCAGTTGGACAGCCATTTGTAGACTTTGCTCTTGATAGCCCCGAAGGAATCCCCATTCCTCTTTCATCTATTACTAATAGTAATTATGTGCTAGTAGATTTTTGGGCCTCATGGTGCGGACCATGTCGTGCAGAAAACCCCAATATTGTATTGGCGTACAACAAATTTCATGACAAAGGATTTGATATCGTCGGCGTATCATTTGATAAAGATCATGATAAGTGGGTAGAGGCAATTAAGGAAGACAGCCTTAACTGGACACATGTTTCGGATCTTAAATATTGGAGCTGTGCGGCAGCTGAACTTTATGCGATTAAAAGCATTCCACAAAACATTCTTATTGACCCTGATGGAATAATTATAGAAAAAAATCTTCGAGGACAAGAACTTCAAGACAAGCTTGCCGAGCTGCTAGGTCCTGTTGAGAATTAAGGCCTACAAAATCATTTTGTCAGCATATTTAAGATTAACTATTTTAATAATATTTGTAGTGATCTACCATTACACAAATAGATAAACTGTGCAAAACCTTATCAAAACAGAATATTATAGTTCACCAATCGGTGAACTTATTTTGGGTTCGTTTAATGATAAATTGTGTTTGTGTGACTGGCGTTACCGGAAAATGAGAAGTTCAATTGATTCCAGGTTAAAAACCGGAATGAATGCCATTTTTATTGAGGAACGATCAAATATTGTAACAGAAACAATAACACAGCTTAAAAATTATTTTAAAGGCAAAAAACCCAAATTTGATATTCCTCTTCTTTTAGTCGGAACTGATTTTCAAAAAGACGTTTGGAATGCCCTACTAGAAATTCCCTACGGAAAAACAAACACTTATATCGGGCTAGCAAAAGAATTAAATAACGAGAATGCAATTCGTGCCGTTGCGACAGCAAATGGCGCAAATGCCATTTCAATAATTATTCCCTGTCATAGAATTATAGGCAACAACGGAGGCTTAGTGGGGTATGCAGGAGGACTGGAAGCAAAAATGAAATTGCTTAAATTAGAAAACGCACTGGTTGGAAACCAGCTTAGTTTATTTTAGAACAGAGCCAGGGAACTAATAATCGCACCAATACGACAACTTCACCCCCTTAACCAAATCTCATTTTGAGAAAACTTGTATATCTTTACAGATATAATTTGTCTTTCAATTATTTTACTGGTTAGCCACACAAATATGCGACAAGTGGAAAAAAGAAGTGCCCTCAAAAAAACCCTATTTTTCATCTGTATTATGCTTTTCTTACAACAGACTGCATGGCCCCAGCTGATTAGCGATAGCCTTTACAAAGTATTAAAAAGTGCAACAGGAGAAAACAGGGTAGATGTACTAAACCAGATTTCTAAAATTTACGAATACAGAAATCCTGATAGTTCATTGTATTATGCAACAGGAGCAGAAACTCTTGCCTCTGAGCTTGATTACAAAACAGGAAAGGCGTTGGCAATAAAAAACAAGGGCAACTATTATGTAAGGACAGGCAATTACACCAAAGCTATTCTAGAATATGATTTAGCCATTGACTTGTACAGATCAGAAAATGATAAAGAAGGGCTCCAAACAGTAATTAACAATAAAGGGAACGCCTATCGGGTCAGCGGCGATTACGATCAGGCATTGTACAATTTTCTGGAATCTCTTAAAATATGTGAGGAGGAAGGCTTCCGGCAAGGAATAGCCTATGCATCTCTGAATATTGGCATTATTTATGCGACAAGACAGGGAGAAAAAGAGTCCAATGGCCAGCCAGGATAAAACCGGCATAGCCTCATCTCTTGGAAGTATCGCCGACGTATATAATTTAAAAAAGGACTATAAAAAAGCATTGAAGTATAATCAACAAGCGCTTGATATGTGTCGGGAGATTGATAACATGAATAACATAGTATATAATTTATTGGAAATAGGTAAAATACATTTCTCTATGTCAAATTTTGATAAGGCAGCCCCCTTTTTGGAGGAGGCTCAGTCTATGATCAAGAACATTAATTCATTGCAGCTTAAAAGCGGCGTATATCAATATTTATACGAATATAATTTGGCTAAAAAAGCCTTTAAAAAAGCCCTAAACTTTTACATTAGATATATAGAAATCAATGACAGTATTTATACTGAAGATAGCAATGATCAAATTGCTCAAATGAGAACATTGTACGAAACGGAGAAAAAAGAAGCAGAAATAACACAGCTAAATAACGAGAAAATCATCCAGGATCTGAAATTGAAAAAATCGAATAACTTAAAGTGGTCATTTATTGTAGCATCGATTCTTACCTTATTACTTGCGGCTTTTGTTTATTATGGATTAAGACAAAAGCAAAAGACCAACTTACTGCTTGTTGAACGTAATAAATTTGAAATAGAAAATAAAAAAAGAGCCATTAGCCTGTTCGGTCAGCAGGTTTCCAAAGAGGTGGCGCATGAACTATTATCAGATTCATTCAAATCCGATAGCAAAAAGTTATTTGCCTGCATAATGTTTTTAGATATAAGGGGCTTTACACCCTTTGTTGAAAATAAAGAACCCTCCGAAATAATACAATATCAAAATGATGTGTTTGGATTTATGATAGACATTATTAGCAAGAATCATGGAATTGTCAACCAGTTTTTGGGAGACGGTTTTATGGCCACCTTTGGGGCCCCAGCCTCTTCTGGAAATGATAGCCAAAATGCAGTAATCGCCTCATTAAATATTGTGAAGACATTACATGAAAAATATATGTCAGGAGAACTACCCAAAACCAAGATAGGCATAGGGCTTCACTCTGGCAATATTGTAAGCGGAAACGTTGGTACTACTATTCGTAAACAATATTCAATCACAGGTAATACTGTGATTCTAGCCTCACGAATAGAACAGTTAAATAAAAAGTATAATTCTAATATACTTATCTCAAAGGAAGTGCTTGATTGCCTGGATATGAAACAATTAAAAACAGAAAATCTTGGAAATGTTGTAATGAAAGGACGCGTCGAACCAATTCAAATCATTAAGCTAATTTGAAATTATATTTGTGATGATTCGGGTTGGGAAAAAACTCAGGCAATATTATAGACAGGATCTTGTTTGTGTTACAAAAGGAAGAATTTAGTTAAAGGAATTATTATATTACATTAATGAAAAATAGAACCGAAAAACTTTGGTTACGATATGGGAATAAGCTAAAAGCATTTATTATTAGCAAGGTTCATAATGAAGCTATCGCAGACGATATACTACAGGACGTATTTATTAAAGTACATGCAAAAATAGATCAGATTAATAATGATACAAAAATTCAATCATGGGTTTATCAAATAACCCGGAATTTAATTGTGGATCATTTTAGAAGCATAAAAAGGGAAGACCAAAAATCGCAATATATATTCGATGACCCTGAAGATAATTTTTCAGATAACATGATGTCAGAAGCAATGCAAGATATGGTCTTAATGATGGAAGAATTATCTCCCGAATTTTGCGAAGCAATCTGTTTAATAGAATTTGAAGGAATGAGCCAAAAAGAGTATGCAAAAAAAATTGGCATTTCATATTCCGGAGCTAAATCACGAATACAAAGAGCCAGAAAAATGTTAAAGGACATGCTCATGAATTGTTGCCATTACCAGTTTGACAAGTATGGTACGGTTCTGAGTATCAGCCCCAAAAGCTGTTGTTGTTGTAATGATGAGCAGCTTAATTTGAATGAAACCGTCCTAGCCAAGTAAGCTCAATTTTATTTAATCTGCATCTTTTTTGTCATTTCACGTCTATATAGTGATAAAAGATTTAAAAACAACTAATAACTATAAAAATGGAAAATAACACCAATAAAATCAGAGACGCGGTAAGAGAAAATTACAGCAAAATCGCAGAAGCGAATTCTACTTATACTGGTTGTGGATGTGGGCCTGAGGTTGATACCGAATGCTGCCCTCCCTCAACATCAACATCATTTGACAAAATATCCTCAAAACTCGGATATTCGTTTGAAGAATTAAAAAATGTTCCTGAAGGCTCAAATATGGGGCTTGGTTGTGGAAACCCTCAGGCAATAGCTGCACTAAAAGATGGTGAAACAGTTATTGACCTTGGAAGCGGGGCAGGATTTGATGTATTTCTTGCTGCAAACCAGGTTGGTCAGAATGGAAGAGTAATTGGAATAGATATGACCCCAACAATGATTTCGAAAGCACGTAAAAATGCAATTAAGGGAAAATACAATAATGTTGAATTCAGACTTGGGGAAATTGAAAACATTCCTGTTCAGGATAACATTGCTGATGTAATTATCTCAAATTGCGTTATCAACCTTTCACCAGAAAAACAAAAAGTGTTTAATGATTCTTTTAGAGTACTAAAAAGTGGTGGAAGACTGGCTATTTCAGACGTAATTGCTACCGCAGAACTACCAGAAGAAATCAAAAACGACATAGCCTTATATGCAGGATGTGTATCAGGCGCATCAAACCTTAATGAAGTTGAACAAATGCTGAAAAAGGCAGGATTTATTAATATTGAAATTAAACCCAAAGATGAAAGCAGTGAGTTTATTCGAGAATGGTCCCCAGGAACCAGCATTCATAAATATATAATTTCTGCTTCTATAGAGGCAATTAAACCTTAGAATAAAATGGCAGTGAATAAAGAATCGCTGGCTATGTTAGCGGTTTTTTTTATTCTAATGTATTGTTAATTAATTAACAATACATATCTTTGCAACTAACAACATGAAGTGTTATGCATGAATTTTCAATTGCATTAAACGTGGTTCAAAGCGCTGAAGAGGAGGCGATTAAGGTTGACGGAGTCATTACTGAAGTAGTACTTGAAATTGGGAAATTATCTGGGGTCGTAAAGGAAGCGTTGGAATTTGCACTAGACGAAGCAAAAAAACGAACAAGGCTTTCAGGCGCAATAATTAAATATATCGAAATACCAGGATCTGCAAAATGTAATAACTGTGGGAACACGTATGACACAGATGATCATTTTTCCATTTGTCCCGAATGCAATCATCCGTATTGTAGTTTTATTCGGGGAAAAGAAATGCGAATAAAATCTATCAAAGTTGAAACTGAAAATTCAATAAAGGTATAATTATTAAGAAAGGAGATAAAGTATGTGTGGTACTTGTGGATGCGCAGAAAGTGATGAGGTAAAGATTATGAGGCCTCATAATAAAGAAACAATAGAATATTCTAACGATAACCTAACGTATGATTATATTCATACTCATGATGAAAAACATGCACATGATTACCACCACCATCATTCTCACTCAAAAGAAATTATTCTTGAACAGGATATATTAAAAAAGAATAACTTATTAGCAGAACGCAACAGGGGTTATTTTGATGCCAAGAATATAATTAGCATAAACTTAGTTAGCTCACCCGGATCTGGCAAAACAACACTTCTTGAAAAAACCATCTCTGGTTTAAAGGATGAACTTCCTGTATTCGTAATTGAAGGTGATCAGCAAACAATGAATGATGCTGAAAGAATTAAAAATACAGGGGCACCTGTCGTTCAGATAAATACAGGATCAGGGTGTCACCTTGATTCTTCTATGGTGAATTTAGCAGTTAAGAAATTAGAGCCCAAAGAAAATTCTATATTATTTATTGAAAATGTTGGCAACCTGGTTTGTCCCAGCATGTTTGACCTCGGAGAAAACTTCCGGATCGTAGTTATAAGCGTAACCGAAGGAGATGACAAACCGGCTAAATATCCAAATATGTTTGAATCATCAGACCTGTGTATTATCAATAAGACAGATTTGTTACCCTATGTTGATTTTAACGTGAAGAAAGCGAAAAAATATGCCATGCAGACTAACCAAAACATTGAATTTATTGAGCTTTCTGCCAAAACCGAGGATGGGCTCAAAGATTGGATAAACTGGCTAAAAAGCAAATTCAAAGTAGAGAAATAAGCAAACACAAATACACCCTCCCCATAAGCTTAAAATCTTTAATGCCAAAGTTGGCTAAAAAACAGAATCCTTCTTTGGAAAAAGATCAAAAATCCAATCATGTTAATATTCAGTACTGTTAATTAATTAACATTTTTCTTGCATTACTGGTACAACATTGTATTTTTGTATAATAACTATTGAAACTAGTAACATCTAACTGTGCTATGAAACACTTACCCCATAAAACAATTGGCAGGCTAAGCCAATACAGAAGGGCTCTTTTACTATGTTTGGCCGATGAGAAAACTCATATCTTCTCACATGAAATAGCAAAAATTCAACATATAACTGCAGCTCAGGTAAGGCGGGATATAATGCTTATTGGTTATACCGGAACAATTCGCATGGGTTATAATATTCAAGAACTGATTGATTTGATCGGAAGCATTATTGACAGCGAAGAGGTAATTAATGTGTGTGCTGTTGGCATGGGAAGACTTGGAAAATCAATAGTTAACTACTTTAACGGTAAAAGAACTAGACTCTCCATGTCTGCTTGTTTCGATAATGATAGGTTAAAAATAGGCACTGATTTTAAAGGAATTGAAATTTACGATGTAAAAGACCTTAAAAAGATTGTTAAAGAAAAGAACATTAAGATTGGGATAATCACTGTGACAGCAGTAAATGCAGTTGAAGTATGCGAACAGCTTGTTAAGGCAAAAGTTAAAGGTATACTTAACTATGCTCCAAAGCGAGTTAATGTACCAAAAAGTATTTTCTTAGAAGAAATTGATATGATTACTTCTCTCGAAAAAGTGGCTTTCTATGTCAAGACTCATGATGATGAACAGTTTCCTGTTTTCGCCAAATGGGTCACCTAAAGCTAAAATTCGATATTAAAAACAGCAAGTAACTCTTTTTGTTCTATGGTGTTAGCCATTACTATTTCAACTGTTTTATTAGAAATGGGTAATGTTGTTTTAACTCCATAAAT
>PVBE010560120.1_pt1 | contig 39242 bp, 20 predicted proteins | sample 1631181 | NCBI WGS metagenome assembly PVBE01 (sample SAMN08397723, study PRJNA350692) | Marine metagenome, whole genome shotgun sequencing project. | isolation source: water | place: Pacific Ocean | collected 2012-04 | reverse complement strand
TACTATGCCCGCAAGCATGATCAAATTACGGATCAGGGACGATTTTTAGACCCTCTTGCTGATAAGATACTTGTTTTGTCTGCGCTGATTTCCTTTGCAGTATTAGAAGTCATTCCTTATTGGATGGTAGCATTAATTGTTTTCAGGGATTTATTTATTACAGGGTTGCGTGTGGTTATTTTGGGACAAGATCCTTATTCTGGACCGAACCAAGCACATGGCTTATGTTTTTCTGTTAGGGTTGGTGTTTCTATACCACCTTCTTTACTTAATATTTACAAAGAGCTTGAGTCAGATTTAGGTATTAAACCTGTGAAACATGGTTTTTTGGTTAGTTGGGCTAAACAAGGTGTATTGTTACTAAATAGCGTGTTGACCGTTGAACGAGGACAAGCAGGATCTCATCGGGGAAAGGGATGGGAAAAGTTTACAGATAGCGTAATTGTTTTATTAAATCAACAAGCTTATCCTATTATTTTTGTTTTATGGGGAGGTTATGCTAAGGAAAAAGGACAAATAATTAATACACAACAGCATGTGATATTGCATTCTGCGCATCCATCGCCGTTATCAGCACATCGTGGTTTTTTTGGATGCCGGCATTTTTCTAAAATTAACGATTATTTAACACGATGGGGAGAAGATCCGATTAATTGGCAATTACCAGAAAAAGTTGAATAAAAAGTTGCTGAATTGTTGCATAATATTAAAGCTGTATTAATATATATAGTGATATATTGTTTGAATTTTGCAGATTTTTATATAATTGTGACTGTAATGTTAGATTACATATCAGTTAATTTTTTAAATTTATTTTCTGTGTTGGTGAAATTTGATTGTACATCTTGTAGCATATGAAGATTCGAAAAAGTATGGCTGCATATATCATAATATCATAATATCTTAATATGGTAATTGTTATCATATCATTGTGGAAGCGAGTTTTAGAAATTTGCTACTAGGCCAAAATGTTATGTATCTTTAACGTTGTGTCTTTATACATACTTAAGTTGTAAGTGCTGTAATTTCCTTATTTTTAATAGTCGTCATGTTTGTTATATAATTTACAGTCTGAGTAAATTGTTGTTATTATCGCTATTAAAAATATGGTAATAAAATTCTTTTAATATTTTTAATAAAAATTGTATGTGTTAGTGGTAATTTTCATGACACTTAGCTAAATTTCACATTTATATTTGTATCATGTGGCTATATTAATTAATTTAATCTGATAAAGAAAGCGTTAAATAGTGACGTTGTGTTGAAATTTACTGTTCATTTAGTAACCTTGAGATATTTTTTAGATCTATATCGACGATCATTATCAAATTTATTTGATATTATTATAAATATGTGGATAGGGTAGACAATTTTTAAAATATTTTAAATAAAAATTGGACCAGAGTAACTTTCTTCATATTAATTTTGCGAGGTGATAAGTATTGTGAATTAGTAATGTTGGTGATAATTATCATTTCAGTTATTGTAAGTGTTGTACCAATGGTTATTTACTGCTGTTATGTGACATAGGCATAGATATTTTAATGGAAGTGCTTCGCCTAATTAATAATTTGGTTCAAATGTAGAAAAACGCTTGACCACATGTAATAGCTTCAGTATTATTATCGATACAGGGATTCCCCGGTAGCTCAGTAGGTAGAGCACGTGGTTGTTAACCACTTGGTCGGCGGTTCGAGCCCGTCTCGGGGAGCCATTTATTGATTTCATGTCAGATATGTGGATTGAAGTTATATATTCGACTAGTTGTAGTTTTTAAGACATGGATTTATGTAATTAGCGTTTTCAATTTTCTAAAACTAAAATTAGAGTTTTAAAATTTCAACATTTTAAAAAGGATTATTATATATATTTTTATACAGGTAAGCATTTTTATTAGATCATTCATGTGTGTGCTGCATGCTATATGAGCTGCGATATTCTGTTAAATAGTTATTATTTAAGATTATCTTTACTCAGATGATGGGGCTTGCTATAGCAAATTGGTAATATACTACTTTATTGCTTCAGTTATTTAGGTAATGGTTCATTTATTAATTTTGTTGTTATTTTTTCAGTTTTTTTCGTAGAATAGATACATAAAGTTAAGTTATTTGATGAGGTTATGTTACAACATACATATATGTTTAAAATGTGCGTAAAAAAATGTGAATGATATACTATTTTGTTGTTAACAGTGCTGCAAGTTTAAATTACTTATACCATTATCGAATAATGCTTGTCGTTTTAATTTAATTAAAATGTTAAAAATTTTCAGAAATTTTGAATATGTTAATATAGACTTTTAAAAGTGATACATGTTAAATTCTTTACACTGTTGCAAAGTGCATGGTATTTTTATGTTTTGATAAATTTAGGTATTTGGGTTAAGAAAAGAATTTGTGTGCCTAAAATGTAAAGTTCCTTGTACTGTAAAATATTTAGCAAGCGGCATTTTAAGTTATTAGACAACAAAATAACTGTTAAGTGTACAGTATTAATGAATTGTTGGAAAATTTTGCATGCTTTTATTGATCTAAAAGATGAGTGAAGTTTTGATACAAAATCAAGAAACGAAGAAGATTAATAAAAATTGCTATTGTCAATTTGATGTTAAATACGGTAAATATGCTGGTATATGCTTGTAGGTGAGCATGAATGAATATTGTTAGTTATAATATAGTTGTTATAGTTAATTGTAAAAAACAGTTTTTTAAAGGTATTTAGAAATATGAAACAAGTCTCCATATTGGTACTATATATTATGAATGTTAAATAGGCATATTATATATAAAAGGGTTGGAATCCTATAATTTGGGCACATTAGAATAAAATTTTGATGAGGTGTGTGTAATTTGCAAATCAAGATGTTGTGATTTAGTATTTTTTTATTTTAAATTACGTATGTGTAAGAATAATAATGAATTTGTTTTTATGAAATGTACATATAAAATATAATAAGCGCATATTTTAAAAGATTGATATTTGAAGTGAATTATCATTAATGTTATCTATTATATAATTTTAACATTTGAGGCTGTTTTATCAAGATCAAATTAAATTATTTGTATATATAGTATGTAGAATATGTATTGAATAGAAATGTTTGATTTTAAGTGTAAAAACTTTTCTCAAACTAATTTGCATATAGTGACGAAGTATATATGCATATCAGTGGAATTAAATATTTAAGTTTATGTTGTTTTGTGTAAGAAATATGAATATACGTAGGTATGTGGCTGTTTCAAATATTGTTTATGGTATTAAATTTCATAAAATATGAAGTGTGATTACATTTAATTTAGGTAGATAGATCGTAAGACTTGTTTATGAAATGTAAAATGTATGAAAAAAATATATATAGTCATTTAAACTAGTGCATAACTGTGTCAATAGAATTTGTATAATATTAAAGCGTGCTATTTGATGGTAGTTTTTGGAAAAGTTGTTATTTAAAAATGTACGAAATTAGATATACTTAGTCGTTAAATACAATAGTGCCTGGTAATTAAATGTTAGTCTAGTAGTTGATAGTAGATTCATGGAGCAATATATTGTGATTTCACTATTGTTAAAATTTTAACATGTATTTGCAGTATACGATAATTTTCAAGTTTATTTCGTGAAGCTTAGTAGGTGTATAAATTGAGATTTCGAAATTATAAAGTTAATTGTATTACATATATATTGTCAAATTTTATTAAAACTTTAACATAGATAATGCTGTGATATGACTTTAGGAATACCTCAACGTTTTGATTTGTAGTATTTTTATATATATGTTCTCCGGTCTCTTAATGCTGCAAGGTTGCTTTAGTTATTTGGATTCTTATGATCAGGAAACTAGTTATCGATATTACGAGTAAGATATAAATTTACCTTGGCATTTTCGTACTGACGTTCAAGGCTTGAATATTGTACCTGTGCTGGAGAACTAAAAGTAGTTATGGTAATCCGCACAGTTATAGCGTTCTTAATAAGACCTATAACGTTCTACAGTAAGTGATACAGCAAAAGATATCGCATCCTGGTGGCGTAAAGTTTCACGGTTATAAAACCTATAATGGTGAAATATACGATATGTATCGTATGACAGCTGCACATAAAACATTACCTATACCATCATATCTTTTAGTTAAAAATTTGAATAATGGCATACAGGTGGTTATAATAGTTAATGATCGATGGCCATTTCATGAAAAGCAAATTTTAGATTTATCCTATGTAGCAGCTAAAAAACTCGATATGCTTAAGATAGGCACTGCCACTATTGCGGTTACTGCATTATATCTAAATATTTTTCATAAAAAATACAGTGAAGATTTTAATATAGAATACACAGAAATTAGTTATCTGCCTAGAATGTAGGTGAAATAAAATTTCCCATTTAGTTTTATATAACAATTATGGCAAAACAACAAATTATTAGTTCTTAAATAATATTTATGCCCGCTTCTTGTAATTTTATGTTTTTCGTAATAAATTAAATGCTGAACTGTTTAAACAATGATAACAAAAATTTAAAATTTTTTAGTTTATAATACTACTGGTCTACATAATGTGCTAATGTTGAGAGTCTAAATAGGTACAATTCATTAGTTAAAGTAGATTTATTAATCTGTTGAACTACTTTTATTTAAACAACTATATCTATTAAGTAACTTACTTATATGTTATAATATATAAATAGTTATCTGAATCTAAGAGCACTGCTTATAGGACGACTTTAAGGTTTTGTGTTTGATATGCCTTAAATTATGTATTGAGATATACATTCTGGGAATGTTAAAAAAAGAACTTTAAAATTACCTATAGCATTCTAACTTTTTTCTGGAGATTTAATATGTGTTCCTTCATCATTCGCTTTTTATTTTTGCTTTATAATTTTATTCAGATACTATTTCTGGCTGTGCCTCAAGCTATGGCATATCTTCAGTATCCTAATTTTTCCATATCAATATTAACCCCACCTTTTTTAAATGCTAATAATTTTTTATTAATTGATTTTGATAGTGATCAAATTTTAGCACAGGATAATATAGATGAAAAAATTGAACCTGCAAGTTTAACTAAAATGATGTCTATCTATGTAGTAGATCATGAAATTTATCATGGTAATATACAATTAACTGATCAAGTATTTATTAGTAATAAAGCTGGACATGCACCTGGCTCTCGTATGTTTCTTGAAGTAGCAAGCAAAGTGACTGTCAATGAGCTTATGAAAGGTGTTATCATTCAATCTGGAAATGATGCATCTATTGCATTAGCTGAGCATATTGCTGGTACAGAGAGTGCCTTTGTAGATTTAATGAATTCTTATGCCAATGTATTAGGTATGTCAAATACTCATTTTACCAATTCTACTGGCTTACCTGATCCTGAACATTATACGTCAGTAAAAGATATATCTTTACTTGCAAAAGCTTTAATTAAAGATTTTCCAAAATCCTATAAACTTTATTCCGAAAAAAAATTCACCTTTAATGGTATTGAACAATTAAATCGCAATATTTTACTATGGCGAAATGATTCAGTTGATGGAATTAAAACTGGACATACTGATAGTGCTGGGTATTGTTTGGTTGCATCTGGAAAACGCGATAATATGAGATTAATTGCTGTAATTATTGGGGCAAAAAACGATAAAATAAGAACCAATGAAGCCAATAAGTTATTGATTTGGGGTTTTCGATTCTTTGAAACGCATAAACTTTATAAAGCAGGTGAACCTTTTCAAAATATTAGAGTTTGGATGGGAGATATTAACACACTTGATATTGGTTTTCACAAGGATCTGTATGTAACCATTCCTCGCGGACAGTATAAAAATATTGCAGTATTTCTAGATGTTCCTATGTATCTAAAAGCTCCAGTGAAAAAAGATTTACAAATTGGTACATATAAAGTTGAATTGAAAGATCAAATTTTAATTAAAAAACCAATTATTGCGCTAGAAACGGTTAATGTCGCTAATTTGTTAGGTCGCTTAATAAATATCGTTACCATTAGTTTTGAATCATTTTGGGAGAAAGTGTCTTGTAAAATGTAGGATGATTATCAAATCTACGTTTGTTTGTTAATACTATTTACAGATAATGGAAATTAACATGTATTTATAGCAAATTAACTATATGAACATTATGTAACGTATTTCACATTCTACGGTTAAATTTTAGGTGCTAAGATATATACATATGCGATTTTATGTTAAGTGTGGCTTAATATTTATTGATATTGTGAGTTAAAATATTATTTATTTTTTGTGTTGGTGCGATTATTATGTCTGATAATTTGGAAAAACTGTAGGGATAGTGTAAATGTGTGTAGAGTTGCTAATTAGCTGATGTATAAATAAGCTTATAAAAGTACGACTTTGTATTCTAAAATTGCTCTTTGAATTATTAAAGTATGTGGAATGTTGCTAGAAGAGATTAATTAACTATGTGATAATTGAAGTGCTTAGATATTCTCTTTTAAAAATAGATAGCATTAATTTAAAGGAGTATTTCGGTTATTTTATCTAGTAGCTGAACATTCCAATTTCCATTCTTAACTTTATGGAATATTGAACTGCGTTCCTAGCATAGCAGTAGTAGATGGGTGGGTAAGATTTATTGCAAGTACTTAATAATCTATAATGTAGGTGATGACTAACAACCTTGGTTATTATTTAGAATGTTTCATAGAATGTTAATGACGTGTATGCTGATGCTTCTCATAAATTAATTATGAGTGTAAATCAAAATAAATTAAAATACAAAGCAGATGATGCGTTATCGAAATATTCTGATTTTAACTACAGAGCTCTGAATGAAAAAGATATATTTGTTACACAATGATTGTAATAATAAGATGTATAGGTGGCAAATAAATGATTGTGTTAAATAATAGGACATCTATTTATAATCTAAAATCAGTGAAAGTAAACAGTGTGTTTAATTTTTAAAATCGAGTAGATATAATTTACACTTAAGAATGCAGTTTACAGTAATTGCTATTTTTTAACATAAGCATTGTCTCATATTCTTCAGTGTAAATTGCTACATGAAAAATTAACATTGCTTGGACTGATTTATCTCTTAGCGAATCGATGATTCTTCCTTGTATGTTGTCCATATGTTTTGTGGTTGAGCTTTGTCATTATGAAATAATCAGTTTGTGGTGATTTTTAATGTTGCTTGAAATATTTTTGAAAAAGCGACGTTTTATATATTGAGTAGATAACATTTTTCAAAAGTTTTTAAATTTTTCTATAGTTTAGATTTATATTCATGCACTCAATTTATGTATGTGTTAACGATAGTTTGCAATTATCGAGTTATTTTGGGATAAAAGATAGTTGAATATAATTTTAGTAAGCTAATTAACTGTCTTATCAATAATGTATGTGTTAATTGACTTCTTTTAAACAATATTAAATTATTATAACTTGAAAGTAATATTAGCTGTTTTTTAGTAGATATACTTTATTCTTATTTTATAGCCATGAGTGAATAAGCTATAGTGTAATTATACAGAATATTTAAATATTAAGATAGTTACTAAGTGAATGATTTATTTGTGACTGTCTGTGAAAGAAGTTCGATATTTTTACAGAAGAGTCTATAAAATCATTTATTTAACCTAAATAAATTTACTTTTTATAAGGATTTTAATTGTATAAATGTTAATAAAGTTTTTTTGTGTAACTAACTAATATCTATGTAATTGACTATCATGTCAAGCCTTCATCATATATAATTATTTGCGTGTTCTTGTGATAATTTGATGTTTTTTTGGTTGTTTTATGTGTGTTTAGACTGAATCCAGTGCTGATGTTTGAGTTGTATATGCTTGTTGCAGGTTCTAACGTCAATAGTTTTTTTAGTGTTTTCAACGTCAGGACTACATAAATAAAAGGCAAGTGGTGAGGATATAGTAGGTAGAGATGCAAAAACTGAGTTAAGTGTATAAGTTATTGAAGAAATCATTGAAATAAAGCGACTTTAGCTGGATAAGTGGGATAAGCAGGATATATTAATACTGTCGATATGCCGTATGTATATAATGAACATAGGACGTTCAATATGATAAAGCGAAGTAGCATATAAAATTATAAATTAGTTGCTTGTTGTTTAAAACTAGAGGATGGAAGATGTTTGAAGTCCATTTGCTGTTAATATTTTGTAGTATTCTAGCTATTATTTATGGTGCTGTAACGGCACAAACAGTATTACTAGCACCAGTCGGGAATAGCAAAATGCAAGCAATTGCCTCTGCTATTCAAGAGGGTGCTAATGCCTACTTGAATCGACAATACAGAACTATAGCGATGGTTGGAGTTTTTATATACATTTCATTATTTTATCTATTAGATATTTATTCAGCAATTGGATTTTTATTGGGAGCTGTTTTATCAGGTGTAGCGGGATACATTGGGATGGGAGTTTCTGTTCGTGCCAATGTTCGTACTACTGAAGCTGCACGAGAAGGCTTAATGCCAGCATTGAAGATAGCTTTTAGATCTGGTGCTGTGACTGGATTATTAGTGGTTGGACTTGGGTTGTTAGGTGTTTCTGGTTATTACCAAACTTTATTATTTTTAGGCGTTTTGGACAATAAAGTGATGGTGGGATTAATTTCACTTGGATTTGGAGCTTCACTAATTTCTATTTTTGCCCGATTAGGTGGAGGTATTTTTACAAAAGGTGCTGATGTTGGAGCTGACTTAGTTGGAAAGATTGAGGTAGGCATTCCAGAAGATGATCCTCGTAATCCTGCTGTGATAGCTGATAATGTAGGCGACAATGTTGGTGACTGTGCTGGTATGGCAGCTGACTTATTTGAAACATATGTCGTGACGTTAGTTGCTAGTATGGTGCTTGGAGGAGTTATGGCACACAATGGTATACAGACACGAGTGATGATTTTTCCTTTATGCTTGGGTGCAGCTTGTATTATTGGTTCTGTTGTAGGAACTTATTTTGTCCGTTTAGGTAAAAAGCAACTAATTATGTTGGCTTTATATAAAGGGCTAATCGCAGCAACTGTAATTTCTGCATTGTTCATTATACCTGTGACATATTGGTTACTTGGATTTGATGAAGCATTTGTGATTGGTAATAGAGTATTAACTGGGAAAATTTTACTGTATTGCTCTTTAATTGGATTATTAGTAACCGGTTTACTTGTATGGATTACAGAGTATTATACCTCAACTTCATATAGACCAGTTCGCAGTGTTGCAAAGGCTTCCTTGACTGGACATGCAACAAATGTTATCCAAGGTTTGGCTATTTCTCTAGAAGCAACTGCATTACCTGTAGTAGTCATTAGTGTATCAATTTTAGCTTCCTATTTATTAGCAGGTTTATATGGAGTTGCTATTACTGTAACTAGCATGTTGTCATTAACTGGTATGATTGTCGCCTTGGATGCTTATGGCCCTGTAGCAGATAATGCTGGTGGCATTGCTGAGATGGCTCAACTTGATGAATCTGTTCGTATAGTAACAGATGCATTGGATGCAGTGGGAAATACAACTAAAGCAGTCACTAAAGGGTATGCAATTGGCTCTGCTGGTTTGGCTGCTTTGGTTTTGTTTTCAGCTTATACTGAAGATTTGATTCGTTATTTTCCAAATTTAAATGTTACCTTTATGCTTCAAGATCCTTTTGTGATTGTTGGCCTATTTGTTGGTGGTCTGTTGCCTTATCTATTTTGTGCATTTGGTTTGACAGCTGTAGGAAGAGCAGGTGGTGAGGTAGTTACTGAGGTACGTCGTCAATTTCGTGAAATTGATGGTATTATGGAAGGTAAGGCAAAACCTGAGTATGGAGTTGCTGTAGATTTGTTAACTAAAACAGCAATTCGAGAAATGATACTTCCTTCATTACTTCCAGTATTAGCTCCGGTTGTTCTATATGTTTTGATTGATGAACTGATAGGTCAAGAAGCAGCTTTTACAGCGTTGGGAGCAATGATATTGGGTAGTATTATGACCGGTATTTTTGTTGCTTTGTCTATGACTTCAGGTGGAGGTGCTTGGGACAATGCTAAAAAATATATTGAAAATGGTAATCATGGTGGGAAAGGATCGGAAGCTCATAAAGCAGCCATTACAGGTGATACCGTTGGTGATCCGTATAAAGATACAGCTGGGCCTGCTGTTAATCCGTTGGTTAAAATTGTTAATATTGTTGCGTTGCTTTTGTTGATAGTAGTTGAGCGTTATCAATAAAAATTAAGCATTTTATATGGTCTGGAGTCATGATATTCAAATGCTTAACTAGTTTGATAGAACTGCCATGATTACTGATACTATAGTTACTGAGTAGTGTCGTCATAGTAGGAGCTGCTATTGTTCTGTGTATAGTAGTTTGTGTGTGATAGAAATTTGCTTACCAAAGGGCTAGCTGAAATTATTTTTTGTGTACTTGTAAAATGGCAGTACAGTTATTATATAATAAGTTAATGGCAATAGTATTCCTTATTCAGTACTTTCGCGACTATAGTCTTATAGTGGCAATGTGTTTACGAATGTTTATATTAAATGATGTTATTACCGTAAATAAACTACGTCTCCACCATTGTGTTACAACTTTTTTTATTTAATGATTGATTTGTTTGAGCAGTTGTAAACGCTGCTTGTAATAAAAGATGATGTTTTGTACTTAGTTCGGTTAAAGGCAATCGGATTCCTTTTTTGATGCGGCCCATTTTGTGCAATAACCATTTTATAGGTATGGGGTTTGATTCTACCATTAACGCCTGATGTAATGAGCTTAATTTACTATGCAACATTTTTGCACTATCGGGATTGATTTTAGATAATTCACAAAGTTTAGCCATAGCATTTGGTACAACATTTGCAGTTACGGATATTATACCATGTCCACCTGCTTTTAAAAACGCTAAAGCAGATTTATCATCGCCGCTGAATAGTAAAAATTGATCACCACAGTGTTCTATTAATTGTTGAACTCGTGAAATATCTCCTGTTGCCTCTTTGATCCCAATAATAGTTGATATCTTTGATAATTTACCAACAGTGTCCGGTAATAGATCGCATGCAGTACGATTTGGAACATTGTATAAAATCAATGGTAAGTTTGACGCTTCAGCAACTGTTTTATAATGTTCTAACAAGCCATTTTGTGTTGGACGATTATAATAAGGTGTTACTAAGAGTGCACCGGATACTCCTATTTTCTCTGCTAATTGTGTTTCTTCAAGTGTACTATGAGTTGAACTAGTACCTGTACCAGCAATAACAGGAATGTGTTTGCTACAGATTTCTACAGCGATCTCTAAAAGTTGATAACGTTCAGCCTGTGTTAATGTTGAAGATTCTCCAGTTGTGCCATTCACGACAACGCCATGTGTTCCTTGTATTAGATGCCAGTTTAGTAACCGCTTGAATGTAGATTTATCTAGGCTACCATTAGGCTTCAATGGGGTTACAATAGCTACTATGCTACCTTTAAACATAACATTACCTCTTGAGAATTAACTATTGTTGCGTTGTTGCATGTATTATAGTATTTGTACCCATCGATAATCCTATGTTAGGATATCAGATTATAGTCGTTCTAGATATTGTAGAAATATAAATATACACTGATTGTCATATGAAGTCTAAATTATATTTAGAGATGATATGTAGTTATAAATGTGTTTTTGTTTAAATTTTAATATGATTGTAGATACTATCAATTTGTTTTTTTAGTTACATTTTCAATTTCAAGACTATGTGGTTTTAAAATACAAAAATAGTAACAAATGTCTTTGTATACTTGTTGATTTACAATGATGTTTTGGAAAATTAACAATTTATGAGCTCATTTGTGGAAAAATGCTAATTTTGATTTAAATAAACTTATGCTAGTTAAATACACAGTATAACATGTTTTTTTAGCGCTTTTAAATGTTATTTGATGGAGAATAGGTAATTAATAGAATATTAACTAATATAATTTATAAGTAATGAGATAAGTTTTGTATATGAATATGGTTATGATGAATGCAATGGGGTTAACGTTATGGTGGCCGCGATCAGTTCGTCACCCAGAACTTCCATTTAAAACATGGAAAATTTGTGCGTCACCGTTAATTTTTAATGCACAATGTTTCGTGTTGTTGCCAGTGTATCAATTGAAATGTGGCAAGCGAGATCTGAAAGAATCTAAAATTTTACAGGGTATGTTAAATGTATTGGAGTTGCCTGAAAAAACTATATGTGTTGCTAAGATTTATGCGCAGCAGCCTAAACTTAATGAACGAGATTGGAAAGAGATTTTTGACGAAATTTCAATGTTGCAGCCATTTTTTGTACTTCAATTAGAAAGAGATGTTAAGTCTTCCTTTATTGATCAGAGGTTAATGAGGACATATTGCCCAACACATTTATTAGAACATCCAGAAGATAAAAAAGTTACATACCAACATTTGTTAATTTTAAAACAGCGATTGAGAGAATTAACATGACATATATCTGAATTATGGCACGGAGTATATTTGACCGATTACACACATAGAGAACTCACTAAGTTAAGCTATCTATTATAAATTATTCTATGAATGTACCAATATGCTATAGTTAACAAGTTAGTTTTGTTGGTAAAAATGGTGGTGATGATATTAAGTTATCTACTGATTAGGGACATGTGTTCATCTTGCAGAAAAACCTTTTTTCTAGAAATTAAGGCTATATATTTTATCTGTAAGAACGTTCTATCGAAAGCTGTTTACATTTGATTTACAAGCACATTAGTATGGCACAAATGTAGAGCATGGAAAATGTCATTCGTTAGCGATAAATTTAAAAATGAAATAAGTTAACAGTTTTTTTATGCTATTTAACTACGGAAGTAGTAAATTTCCGATAACTGTTATGTAGTTTATGTTATTGTAAAGGTCGTAATTTTGGTTATAACGAGTGCAATTGTGTTAAGAGACAGGATTTAAAGTTATAAAAAACTTGGAGAATGCTATGGAGTTTTCAATGAACAAATTTTCCAGATGCTTGTAATTCTGCATGATATGATGAACGGACCAAAGGTCCACATGCTACCTGAGTGAATCCTATTTTCTTTGCAAAATTACCAAACTTATTAAATTCTTTAGGTGTTACATACCTTGCTACTGGATAGTGAAATTGACTAGGTTGTAAATATTGACCGATGGTGATCATGTTACAACCATGCTTTTGTAGATCTTTTAAGATCGAATAAACCTCTCTTGGTGTTTCGCCAAGACCAAGCATTATTCCAGATTTTATTTGAATATGTGAGAAGTTAGATTTAAAGGTTTTGATTATGTTTAATGACCATGTATAATCTGAACCTGGGCAAATGCTATTGTATAATCTAGGTAATGTTTCTATATTATGATTTAAAATATCTGGCAGTGCGCTACTTAAGTTAGTTATAGCTTTTGTCATTCGTCCACGAAAATCTGGCACTAAAATTTCAATGCAGATGGAAGATGATTGTTTTCGAATTTCTTGAATACAATTGGCAAAATGAGATGCTCCACCATCTCTTAAGTCATCTCGGTTAACGGAAGTAATGACAACATAACGTAGTTTTATCGCTTTAATTGCATTAGCTATATTTAGTGGCTCTGCGGTATCTAGTGGATCTGGTTTGCCGTGTGCTACATCACAGAATGTACAATGGCGAGTACATTTATCTCCCATAATCATAAAGGTTGCCGTACCATAGTTAAAGCATTCGTTAAGATTAGGGCAAGTGGCTTCTTCACAAACTGTAAAAAGCTTATACTTACGCAGTAGTATGGTAAGATTACTAATAGAAGAAGATGTTGGAGCTTTAATGCGGATCCAGTCTGGCTTTGGTAAAAAGTGCTTAGTTAGCTCAATTTTCTCAGAGTTACATGTTATTTTATCCCAAGCGCGATCTTTCTTACTTGGTTTATAAGTGGGTGTGTTTATGTAAAATTTCCTTTGATAACATCATTATCATTATTTTGTGTATATATTAACGTTTTTTTTAAAATTTTAACCAATTTATTAGTAACAGTAAAGATGTCATCATGGATGTCAAAATCACTTAATTGTACCATTTTTAGGTTAGGATAACCACAAGGATTAATGCGTGTAAATGGGGTAAGATCCATATCAACATTTAAGCTAATACCATGATAAGCACACCCTCTACGGATCCGAAAACCTAGTGAACTTATTTTTTGATCAGCAACGTAAATACCAGGTGAATTAGGATGTGCAGTAGCCGTTATGTCATAGGTATCAAGTAATATAATCACTGTTTCTTGTATTTTTTCAATAAATGCTTTGATTCCTAAGTGTTTTCTTCTAAGATCACATAATAGATAAATAATAAGTTGTCCAGGGCCATGGTAAGTAATCTGACCACCTCGATCAGAGTGTACAATAGGAATATTTCCTGGATCTAAGATATGCTTTTGTCTACCAGTTTGTCCTTGTGTAAAGACTGGTGTATGTTCTAAGTACCAAAGTTCATCAGGTGTTTCAGATGTACGATTTTGGGTAAAATCTTTCATTTGTTGCAAGATAGGCTGATAAGCACATAAGCCTAAGCATCGTGTGACAAGATGTGTTTGCAAATGCTGGTCATTCTTCATAAATAAAAACGTTATTTAATTTAGTAGTTAATTTCAAGTTTTAAAAAAACCATTTAAAGTTTTTAAAGAAAAATATTTTTAGTTGTGAAAAAGTTTGTCAAGGTGTTTTTTCGTAAAAATATCTTCAAGAATGTACTTTTTTATCGTTATATGTAATTCACTAATCTGTGTTAATTTTTTAACAAAGATAATATTAGAAAATTTCTCATTATTATTCTATAAAATATCTCATTATTCAAATTAGTTAGAATTGTATGAAGTTTAATCTTGCTGTGGTCAATATTCTAAAGGTATAAATATATCAAAAGGACGATTTTCGACTTATCAAAATATTTTATACTACGTTTTTTTAAATACATAAAAATTCTTTTTGATTTGTGTTTTATAAAGGAATTAGAATAGTATTTTACATGTGTGTGAGGCGTGATTACTATTTGCCCATTGTATAGATTTTGAAAAACAACATTACAACATGTTTAAATTAATGTTTACAAATAAATTATATTATTCCTTCCATGTTAATAATAGCATGTATATATTGAGAACCAAGATAAGCGAATGCTTGGTTTTTATTTTAGCATGCGCTTTCACTCTACTGATAACACATATATTTTCCAACGATTGTAGTTACACATAGGTCAAAATAAGACTATTTTGAGGTGATATTTTGCTATTATAACTTGCTTAATATGCTCAGTCTATTTTAGAACTATGCTTACGGTATGTTAAATTATGGAAAAGAGTTGCACAATATGTTTCATGAAGTTCTGTATCATTGTAAAGAATTTTTTTGTCCTCGTGCCACTAATGGTCATTATAAATTGACTATGTCTGTTTCTACTAGAGTTGTGTAATTGTAATAAGAGTACTATTAGCGAGTTTTGCAACGTAGCAAATAAATATTTCCAGATGATTAGTGGTATTACTTATTGGTAAGATTTAATATTGAAATACATTCGACATCCAATTATCAATTTGATCTGAATAGATTCTAGCCTATTTAAAACGTGTAAAATGTAATGTTATTATGAGCTATTATTGTACCTAGTCGCATTATTTACGATTTTGACTAAAAATCTTCATTAGGATAGAACTTTATTGGCGCATAAGTTTCTGGCTGTAATCTTTATAAGGTATTACTTGTAATAAGTTTTGTCCTATGTTAGGGGTTAAGGCCTTGCTATGATTTTTTGATAGGAATACTAATTTACGTTGGATGTTAGTATAGTATTTTGTGTATGCAGTGATGTAAAAGATTGAAATAATAGTTTGAGTTTGTATTCGGTTTTGTTTTTTAACGTACTTAATATACTGAAAGGTTTCCGAAGAATACTTAATAGTGCATTTATAACTGCTAATACTAAGGGACATATATGTACTAATTAGTTATATTTGTTTAATGCATATTGTATGCATTATAAGTATATTTGGTTTGCTTGTATGGTATAGATAGTATATGTGTCTAGTGTTTTTTTGGAATGAATTGTTCTAACTAGCTATATAAGATATTTTTCATTAGTGTAAACGTGTGGTTTTAATGAATTTTATGTTATATTTTGTTGAAATGATATGACACCTTATCATAGTCCTGTTTTAATTTTAATTTAGCATTTATCATTTTAAGCATTGGGACGTAGTTGATTTTAAACAAGTTAGTATCATAAAATTTAATGCTTTGGTGTACCAACAGAATCTTTCTACAATATTTTGGGCCATTCAATTATGGTATGTATCATATTTTCTGTGCTTGACATCGTTGTTGTAGTTATTTGTATTCGATAAGTCTACTTTAAAGATTTATCCAAAGTTTTTATTGTTTTATCGCTAACTTGGTATGAAATTATTTATTGGCTATCAAAGCGGTATGTTGTTTAGTGAATCGTGTATTTTTATTGAATGACAGTTTGTCTATAGTATTAACTTAATTTATATTTTTGAGATTCTACAATACGCTTTGCTTTGTATTAAGGTCATTCAAAGTACTTTACATAGTGGGCAGTTGATTAGAAATAATGATTCTTAAAAAACGTTCTTCTGTTACAAATTGAATATTTAACTCATTTATTAAACAATTGAAATAATTAATACAACGTTTTGCCGATATTATCTGTTAGTTAATACTTTTCCATTTCTATGATTATTCATAAAAATATTTAAGAAATGTTGTGAGGTTGATACTATCTTAATTTAGAAAAAATGTTGCACTTTTAACTAAGTGAAAAAATCAATATGTCATGATATTTTATATTCAGCTAGTTTGGTAAAACTTCTATAAAAGTATTACTATAATTATCACTACTGAACTTTAGTAGAAATGTTTATATGTATAATAATTTGGTGAGATTACGTAGAGTTAGAATTTTCTGCATAATAGATATTGTCGAGAATATACATTTTGTGTTTAATAAAATGGTAGTTATAGATTAGCTAACATCAATGACAATAAAAGTATTGTTAAATTCGTGTAACTCTTGCGGATACAGTATGTGTACAATATGCGAATTCGAATAGTTACATCATTTTAAAAGTTGAGAATATATTTCAACTTACAAAAAATGGCACCAGCAATTATGTTTTTTGTAAGAATCATCTGTAACGTTAGTTTTGTTGTTTTAATTTGTGTGCTCATATTGAGCGACTTCGATATTGCATATCTCTGATATAAATTTTGAATGTAGAGAAAACATTAAGATGTTAATTATGGAAATAACAGTGAATTGTTCTAAGAGTAAATAATATAGATTCTAGACATAATTTCTACAATACTTTTCTACTCTTAATTTTAAGTTTTGCATAATTGACTTTAAAGAATGTAACTAGCAATTTAAGAGACGTTCAATGTGTGGCGCCTTAATTATATGTATATGATATAAAAATGTACTAGGCGCTGGATAGATGGAATTCATATTATATTATATGAGTAATTATACGGATCCAAGCAACCAGGGGAAAAGACAGCTAAGGGTCTAGTAATATGTCGACAAAAATAATACACTGGCTGACAAAGCATACAACATCATTTGCTTCTGTTCTAGAGCTTAAATCTACCATTATACCTCGTATAGCACACCATGTTTCACGCTCTAAAATTAGCGATAATGCATTGAAGGTGCTGTATCGTCTTAAAAAAGGAGGGTTTAAAGCTTACTTAGTTGGAGGTGGAATTCGGGATTTGCTTCTTGAGTTATATCCTAAAGATTTTGATGTAGTAACAGATGCTCATCCGAAGGAAATTAGACGATTATTTCGTAATTGTCGTCTAATAGCGCGTCGTTTTAGATTAGCTCATATTTACTTTGCTTCGGAGATTATAGAGGTTGCAACATTTCGGGCACGTAGTATTTATCTAGTTCTGGATAATGAGCAATATGCGCGACATGATGAAGATGGCATGATAATTAGAGATAATATTTACGGTAATATAGATGAAGATGTTCTACGTCGTGATTTTACGATTAATGCTTTGTACTATAATATTCGTGATTGTTCTTTGGTTGATTATGTTGGTGGATTAGAAGATATTAAAAAACGTCAGTTACGTATTATTGGTGATTCGTACGTGCGATATTGTGAAGATCCTGTTCGTATGTTGAGAGCTATTCGTTTAGCCATTAAGTTAGATTTTTCGTTGCATATTGATACAGAGTTGCACATTAAAACATTAGCAAGTAACATTCAAAATGTACCCGGTGGGCGATTATTCGAGGAAATGATAAAATTGTTTTTATCAGGTTATGGGTATGCAATATTTGAGAAATTAAAATATTTTGGGATTTTCAAGTACTTATTTCCTCAAACTCATCGCTGTTTGGATTTAAATTTAATAGTATTTCTATTGATTAAAGAATTTTTGTTAAATACAGATATTCGTATTGCAGAGAATAAGTCTGTATCATCTGCGTTTTTATTTGCGGTTTTTTTATGGTATCCAGTTAAAGCTAAAATTGATGAATGTATTGAGTATGGCTTATTAATGCATACATGTTATCAATATGCAATTGGTAAAATATTAGGAGAACAAATAAAGATAATTTCTTTGCCGAAACGTATTATACAGATGATGCGTGAGATATGGTTGTTGCAGTTATGTTTAGCAGAATATTCTAGGAGAGATGTGTTTCGATTATATCAGTTACCTAGATTTAGAGCCGCATACGATTTTTTACTGATTCGAGCTAAATTTGGGGGAGAAGGTACAAGTAGGAGCTTGGTGGTGTGGTGGAAAGCGTTTGTGGTAGGTAACGATTACAATCGACTTTCAATGGCCAATGATTTGTCTTCTAGAAGTACAAAATGTTTTTTTTTGAAAAACTAATGTTAAGAGTACGTGATTGAGTGATGGAACGTTGTATGTTCTTATAATGCACGTGTAATAGCTTAATCAGCTCCAAATCAATTGTCATATTTTAGTCTAGTGGGAATTCAATTACATATATTTTATAAAAATTTATTATACTTAAAATATGATAGGTTTAATGTACTATTTCAAACAGATGGCGAAATTATTATCAATGAATTAACATGTGGTAATTCTATTCTTAAAAATAGTATTTTTGATTATGTTGAATAAGTTGCGGTTATGTATTCTTCGACTTTCATATTTTTTTAGTCTATCATATAAGTGTATGCCAGATACTTTAATATTCTAAAATCTTTTGGTTCTTTTTTGTAGGTTATTGTGTAATGCTTGCATGGCTGAGAGTATAGTAAAAAGTTTTGTATTTATTAGTTACACTAATTTTTATACATGCACAAAAAGAGAATAATTATGTAACTTTTACAAATAATTTCTAGGGAAGAATTGAGTTTAAATGATTCCAGACTTGACCTGGAGTTAATTCCTTAAAACATGGAGGATTGATTAAAGCAGACTGCCTATTTTTACATTTATGAGCATAACAAGGAGAGCAGGGTAAATCTGGCGCTAAATGAAGTTGTCTATTCCCTAAAATACCAACATAATTTGGATTTGTCGGTCCATACAACGTAACAGTGGGTGTTCCCATAGCTGCTGATAAATGTCCAAAACCTGTGTCAACACTTACCACACCTTTTGCACATTTAAGTTCGATAGCAGCTTCTTGTATTGTTAAATGTGGTAACATTTTTACAGATGAAATTTGTTGAGACAACCTATTAACCAGCTCACGTTGTTCAGGAGTGGCACATGTTAAGTGCACTTCAAATCCTTGTTCAGATACTATTTTCGTTAATTGTTCCCAATATATCTCTGGCCATTGTTTTGTTTTCCATGTTGTTCCATGCAAGAAAACTAAATAAGGGTTCTGCTTATTTGTTGTATGAAATTGTGTCCAATTAATTCCAAAATCATGTAGATTTGTTGGAATTGTGTAACCTAGCGCTTCTGCAAATAAGAGTCTAGTTCGGTTGATCGCATGGCATTCGCAAGTAACATTGATTCGTTTTTGGTAAAATGTACTTGCTAACGATTCTCTAGCTGATTGCCAATCTAGACCAGTCCGCTGTTTTGCATTTGCTAACCTTGTTAAAATAGCACTTTTAAGTAACCCTTGTGCATCAATAACAATATCATACCTTTGCTGACGAATTTTTGATTTTAAATGTCGAAATTCGCCTAAGAGGAAAAATTTAGCTAAATATTTTTTCCATTCTCTAAGTGCAATTGGAATTACAGTTTTAACTGCGTGATGCCACTTAGGTATCTCTTGAAAGTCTTTTTCTACTACCCAATCAAAACTAATATCTGAAGAAGCGATTGTAGCGTCTGATAAAGCAGGTAAAGTATGGATAATATCACCCATTGAGGAGGTTTTAATAATTAATGCTCGCATTCATTGACCTATTGCAATATTTAATAAATTTAAAATGTCATTAGGCATAATTAATTCCATACAACGATAATGATTATATGGGCATTTTTGTTTAAAACAAGGACTACATGGTAAATTTACTGTGATTTTCCTAGAGCGTTGGCCTAATGGTGGTGTAAATGTCGGCGAGGTAGAGCCATAGATTGCAACTAATGGTTTATTTAAAGCTGCTGCCATATGTATTAAACCTGAATTGTTACTAATAACTCCATTAGATGAGATCAAACTAACTGTTTCAGATAAAGTTAATTTTCCAGCAAAGTTAAGACATTGCTTATTTAAGTTTAATTCTATTTGACAAGTAACAGAAATATCATTCTTGGAACCAAACAACCAAATTGCCCAACCTTCATAAATCTTATCTTGTGCTACCTTAGAAAAATAACGAATAGGCCATCTTTTAGCAAGGCCGAAAGCAGAACCTGGGCATAAGGCTAAAATAGGTTTTTTTTTATATCTAAATTAAATTTATCTATTGTATCTAACAGTATCTTTGTTGAAGCAGTCAATGTTGGTATAGGAAGCATATCTGGTAATATTTTATCTTTAGGATAACATAACGCAGCGTAACGTTGAAACATTTTAGGGTAACGTTTTTTATTCAAATATCGTACATCATTTAATAATCCCCATCTCCATTCACCTAACCATCCTGTTCGTACTGGAATTTTTGCCCAATAAGGTACTAAGGCAGATTTTAAAGTATTTGTTAAGATAATTGCTCTATTATACTGATTTAGAGAAAGTGAATTAGCTAGTTGAAAACGTTTTCTCAGAGCTAATACTCTATGCCCAATAGGCATTGTAATACTTTGAGAAATTTCTGGCATACTATCTAAAATAGGACGGCTCCATTCAGGAGCAAGTACATCAATGATGCAACTTTCGTTTTGTTGTTTTAATATTTTAAATACGATGTGGGCCATGATCATGTCGCCAAGCCAAGATGGACCTATGATTAATATTTTTTTAGACATGCTATTTGTGCGTTTTATTATTCATGTGTAGTGTGTATATCAACATTACAATAATGTCAATTAGAATGTTTAGATTCATTTATATGTACAATATATGCTTCGAGTGCATATTCTATATAACAGGATAAATTATTGTCATGCTTTTGTTATCGTACATGTTTTAAACAAAAGATTGAAAATTGCCTTTGAATGAATTTTTAGTAATTGTGTGTACGTAATAAGATTATATTTAAACTACGTAGTTAAAAATATTAATTCTACCTTTGATAATATAGTAGGAATAAAAAGAGGTTAGTAAATTTGCATATTGAACTGAAATTGCACGAGAATATGAGCTGTTATTTTACCTAAAATACGTTTTTTCGAACATCATTTTCTAAAATCAATTGAGGAACACTACAGTACACATCAGATTCATGTATAAATTAATATATCTTTTGTGATAATTTTAAATGAGTGTAGCTGTTTTCAATGGTACTGTCATATATTATTTTGTAAAAGAATTTAAAATAAAAGTTGAATGTGTCTTTGTGACTGGGGTTTAGTAATTGATGAAAATTAATGCACATTGGGAATGTCATTATCGTATTTTAGTAGCAGGCTATTTAAATGGAAAAATTGGTAATTTTGATTGGGATTGGATAGTATAGTTTAGTAATTTTTTAAAAGTTTGTGAAATTTTTATAAATTTTATAAATAAAAGGAACTCAATGATTCAAAGGAATGAACGATTAATATGAATTAGCATGCCAAAATGATAATTTTAGACATAATTTTAGCATGTTGAGTATGTTCTGCTAGATTCTATCTATTTTAAAATGCATGTGAGTTTAACAGCGAATTGCTTATGAAATGTATATTTAAAATATCAATTTATTTGGTAGAAAACAATTATATATGTGTGAAAATTAATGTGTGATGAAATAAAGCACGGTGAAATAATAATCTAGAATCAAGTATATATTTTTAAAATGCATATTATGTTATTTGTATAAAAAATCTGGTAGATTTTATCAGTAAAATTTATCGTGATCTATTGTACAATCGCGTTTTAATTAGTATTAAAATTAGGTGTGGTCTAGTATACTATTTTTGTTATTTTTTATACTAATTTGTGTAGTGAAATATTAAATTTAATTTTTAAAGATTTACAGTGGTTTAGTGAAATACCTGTTGTTTAAAAAACAGTTGAATAAAAACGTGAGCTAATATGTTTTTTCTATATAAAAAATGTGGAAATTTGTATGAAGTATTTGTTAAAAATTAGGTAGTGCTTTTTACCCTATTGCAGATCGTTTTGATACCTGTTTCGTGATATGTTTTTGTTGCTTATTTTCCATCGCAAAAAGCAATATATATAACGCAAGCTTGCTATACGCTAATGGATTCAATAGATGATTTTTAGTAACGTATGTTGAGATAATTCTCACAATACGATATGATGCACGATGGTTAAAAGATTAGGTTAAAAGATTTTAGGAGTATTATGGATATGGCTTTCTTTAAACGTAAAACGCGGCATTTTTCAATTGCGCTGCTTGGTGCAGTTCTTTTTAATCCCGGTAATGTCGCGCTAGCCGATGGTCAACAATCTTCTGGTTTGCTAGTTGGTTCTAAAAACGACCCTTATTGGTTTCAAATGAATGGTGCTATGAGATTTGACCAATGTGCTTTCATAGGCAGTCCTACAAGTCGTGGGCATGAGGTTAAAAATGGTGCAAATTTTCGATTGTTAAAGTTGAGCATAGTTAGTGGTTTGGGTGATCAAACTAGCTGTGCTATGAATTTTACTCACAATGTATCTGCCTCTACTGTTGACGTAGATGCTGCTAATATAACTTATGCATATGACAGTAAAACTTTATTCACAGTAGGACAGGTAAATGCAGCTTTTTCTATTGAAAATAGCGCAAATGCTAATTGGTTACCTTTTCTTGAAAAAAGTATGTCGACAACAGCTATATCTCCTGCAGGTGGTTTGGGTTTTTACATAAATAAATGGCAAGATAATTACTCTCTTTGTGCATCAGTAGTACAACCAAAACAAAAAGGTTCTCCAAAACGAAACGATCATTGGCATATGTCATCGCGTCTTTCTTATGTCCCATTTCGGACTGAGACTCAATTGATTCAAGTAGGGATTTCATCACATTTACAAGATGATAGTAAAAATCCTATTGTATTTAAAGCTTTACCAGATATAACGGGTAAGCATGTTACAGAAGTATTAGGTTCTGGTCCTGTAGTTGCAAAAAATCATAAAACATTATCCTTAGATTTAAGTGGCCAAGTAGGTTCTATCTGCGGTGAAACAGAATATAAATTAGTACATGTTAACAGAGCATTATGCTCACCAGTACAGTTTGAGGGATTCCACATTCAGGCTTCTTATATTCTTACAGGGGAATCTAGAGTTTTCAACCCATCAAATGGAACGTTTGCGCAAGTTAAGAATTTGAAAAATAAAAGTGCATATGAAGTAGCAGCTAGATATTCTATGGTTAGCCTTAATAGTAAAGATGTTGAAGGTGGTAGAGCTTATAGTTTTACAACTGGGCTTAATTATTACGTGAATAATAACATTCGACTTTCAGGAGAATATGTTTACTCAATACAACGTTCCAGTTACGCGCGCATGGAGCCTGTTATTGCAAATACCAATTTAAGAAAGTTAAATATTTTTGCTCTTAGATTACAAGGAACGTTTTAAAAGTTTTTATAAAATGTTATATTTCTATAATGAATCTTGAATAAATTGTTGTAGCTCGATGCTCTAAAGTTTTTTTATCTTGTGTGGGTGGTGGTGGTAGGTAGTTTAGATGGTGGAAGTGAGGAGCAAATCACGTGTTTGTTTTTCGAGGCCTAAAGTATTTACTATAGCGACTTTATGTTCTGGTGGTTACTCTGTTAGCTACTTCTTATGTTGTTATTGGATCTTGTTTAAGAAAAAACTCTGGTTGAATATTATATGAATCAAGATATAATGATAGGGTTTTGTTGTCTTAATGTGGAATAAAATTAATATTGTAAGTTATTCTATATAGTGAGTTGTTCTACCGCGCGTTATGAATTTATAGATGTGTTAACATAAAGTACGGAAAAAAAATCTAAAAATTTAGAAATTAAATGTTTGCATGCGTACATTTGTGGTTGATAATCTAGTATTTTTTTAAACTATCCTAGCAACTGTTGTAGTCGTTTTGATGGTTGTTGTGTAACGTTTTAATTATATATGCCTAGTATGAAATTATTTATGGATGGTAGACGCGAGTGGGATCGAACCACCGACTACCACCATGTCATAGTGGTGCTCTACCACTGAGCTACGCGCCTAGTTTTTTATAAAATGTAATTCTTTTCGTTTTAAAAGCAAAGTTTTAATCAGGAGGAAAAGTTAATAGCTGTAATTATCATTATGCCTGTAGTTATTTATATAAGTTAGCATGAAATTTTCAAGATTGTAAGACTTTTTAAACTCTCTAAGGAATAACATTTCTAATAGTTTACACGATGTTGGAAATATCCGCTAGTTTATGAATGGGCTAAATGTAATAAAATTTAGGAAGGTGAGGGTTTGTTAAATTTGGGATGTTTTACCTACATAGAAATGTCAGTAATTTGCTAGTAAATTCTACATAAAGATGCTATCTTTTTAGACGTATAGTGGTATTAAAAGGTTGTGTTCATAGACAGCTTTAGATGTCGATCGACTATTCATGCTCATAGTTCACATTAGGAATTTTTATAACGGTTAACGAAGTAATATCGTATTGGACGTTTGACTTAATTCTCTTAAGCTTTTATTTTAAAACTTTCTTAGAACAAAAGATGTCGTTAGTTTAACTTAAAAGAATATTGAGTAATACCTAGCAGAAATCCCATTTGTAAATTAAATAGTTAAAATCCCTTACAATAAGTCGTGTGATTTCACGATGTTTTGGAATAATTCATTAGTTGCATGTAGTTTTATTGAAGAGATTTATAGTGTGTGTGATATCCCAATAAAGTTAAGGTGATTGTTTACCCTGTGATGCTAGATTACTTTGATAGTGATTAAGCTTTATAACGAAATATAACGTTGAAATTTACACGTGCTCATGAATAATACGTTTTTCTAAATGAGGTAAAATACGTTTAATAATTTTACGATTGTTTCATTTAATACAAGCATTGTCTATCAAATAAAGTTAGAATATTTTGTCTAAAGTTAAAAAAACAAAGAAACTTAAATGGTAGAAGTTTACCCAGATATACTTGTTCATACAGGTTTTACACCATCATGGTTAATGTATTAGATGTATTTGGTTGGGGCGTTGCTGTGCGGCAGTTATGATAACAAAGTACGATGTTTATTCTACAGATCTTTTGATTTATATTAATACAAAATAAGACTTATCGTAGCATGTTACGCGACGGATTTAGTGATTATAATTGTCGAATGACTGCGATAAAAAGTGATTGTTGGTAAATTTGTTAAATTTTGGATATTGGCTTATTGATTTGTAGTTAACTGTTTGAAATACCATTGATAATATGGTTTTGCATATAGCATAATTTGTGGTATTTTTACCATAAATGGAGAAGCGTTGAGTTTTTAAAATTGTTTGGACGAAAGATACTTTATTATTTATTTAAGTATATGCGAGAATTTAAAATTTATTTTGATAATCTAATTGCCAGGAAAGTGAATGTAGTGTTACTTAAACGCTATACTTTAATATTATTGTCCTGCATTTGCAGGTGAAGAGTGTCCGCATATCAGATTATCTCAATATAATCCAAAACTGCTTGTCAATCGTTATTTAAAGCTGAAGAACGTGTTTTATTCAATCTACGATAGAAAATATAATATGCAAAGATTAAAATTACCTGTGTGACAGTTGTAATTGTAATTATTATAGGTTCACTAGTAACGTCTAATCTTGATGCCATGATCGCTATTGTATTATTAAATGCACCTTATTAAAGGACTAACTGATAAACCTTAGGTACAAACATTGTTGATATCTGGTTTTAAAATAGTAACTAGCTTTTAGATAAAACTGATTTTATTAGTAATACAGATGGTGCATTTATCTATTAATGATATGTGGGCTAAGCCGATAAACTATATATACAGTTACTACAGTTAGTAGAGAAGTTATTATAGCACATATGGTGGATGTTACTCTGTGTTTAAAGTATTAACAATGACAAATTCAAGAGACTTTTACCAGTAATCTATACATTGGTCTGATGTCTCAATCTAGATAGAATATTTTCCTTATTTTCGGAAAGTGGAAATTTTTTAAACTTATAGAAGATATTATTGGCTTTTATGTTTTAGTGAACTTATGAGATTCAGTCATAGCTAAATTATATCTTACCTATCGGTAGTATTGAGAAAATAAGCTTTGTTGTACAATATATAAAAAGAGCGTTACGTTTTGAGTAGGATGTTAATTTTTATGGATCAAGACGAGGTTAACCGTGAGGTGATGATGCGAGAAGTTTGTGTTAATATCCGATTATCAAATAAGTTAGCACTAGGTATTGAAGCTGAAATTATAATTTATAATACTTCATACTAATCCTTCATTATTTTTAATGTTGCTATGAAATACCAGGAAAACATCGTTTCATAGTTGTTTTAGCTGATCAAAAGTATGGTACAGGTTTTTATAGATTGGGTTTCCGTAGGAACTTTATGAGTTAGAGTGTTATTGAGAAAGCTATGAGCGTATTGTTCGAGCTTATTATGGGATGGGTATTATTGATGATGAGAATTTGCTGACATTTGTCAATTTACAGGAAATATACTATCAGTCTTGCTAATTTAACGTCTCAATCGCAAGTCTGTATTGTAATGATGTAGATAAAAAAATAAGTAATGTGTGTATTGTTGCGTATTGATACCCATAAAGAGTTAGACTATCATCAGTATGATAGTATTTTATTTGATGTGTAAAATAATGAATTGCTTTAGGAGATTAACTATGGTCAATGACAAAGTACGTATAGATAAAGATAGTATGGGTGAACTAGAAGTTCCAAAAGATGCTTTATATGGCGCACAAACTCAACGAGCTGTTAATAATTTTCCAAAAAGTGGGCTTACAATGCCCCGTTCAATTATTAAAGCTATGGGGTTAATTAAATGGGCTGCAGCAAAAACCAATGGTGAGCTTAATTTATTAAAATCAAAATTTAGTACTGCTATACAACAATCTGCCGAGCTCGTATCGCATGGGCTTTATGATACACATTTTCCTATTGATATTTTTCAAACAGGTTCTGGTACCAGTACTAATATGAATACAAATGAAGTGATCGCTAATTTAGCACAAAAGCATACTAAGCTTAAAATTCACCCAAATGATCATGTAAATATGGGACAAAGTAGCAATGATGTTTTTCCAACTGCGATCCATTTAAGTTGTGCTCTAGAAATTCATACTAATTTATTACCTTCATTACAACATTTAACTGATACAATTGTAAAACGTGCTAAATCACTAGAAAATGTTACTAAAACAGGCAGAACACATTTGATGGATGCTATGCCATTAACACTGGGGCAAGAGCTTAGTGGATGGGCTACTCAGATTCAAAATAATCTACAACGGATCTCAAGTTCAAGTGCACATGTGAAAACTTTAGCTATTGGTGGTACTGCTGTTGGTACTGGGATTAATGCCCATCGTAAATTTGCTGAATATGTCTGCATAGCACTGTCTGATAAAACAGGTATTAAATTTATTCAAAAACCTAACTATTTTGAAGCTTTAAGTTCTCAAGATGCCGTAGTTGAACTTTCAGGTCAGCTTCGTTGTACAGCGGTTAGTTTAATGAAAATTGCAAATGATTTACGCTGGATGAACAGTGGTCCTTTAGCTGGTCTGTCGGAGATTGAGTTACCTGCAGTACAACCAGGAAGTAGTATTATGCCTGGTAAAGTAAATCCTGTGATACCAGAGGCTATTTGTATGTTAAGTGCTCAGGTTATCGGAAACGATACAACAATTACCATTGGTGGACAATCTGGTAATTTTCAATTAAACGTTATGTTGCCTGTTATTGCTTATAATATTTTGCAAAGTATTCAAATTATTAGTAATGGAGCTAGAATACTAGCTGATAAAGTAATAGCTAAATTTAAGGTAAATGAGGTTGCTATTCAAAAACAACTTGCTATGAATCCAATCTTGGTAACAGCTCTTAATTCTGTAATTGGTTATGAAAAAGGAGCTGAAATTGCAAAGTGCGCGTATAAAGAAGGTCGTCCTATTCGCGAAGTCGCTGAATCTATGACTAAATTGTCTAGCGATGATTTGGATCGTTTACTAGATCCTTTTGGGTTAACACAAGGCGGTATTAAATGCTAGTATGCAAATGTGAAGTTTTCTGTCATTATTTTTCATTAATTTAATGTGATGGGATGTGCGTTCATTGATGCAGTGGTAGTAGAATTTTAAGTAGAAACATGGAATCAATGTTTGTTGTGCTTTGTAATGTAACTATGTCGATATGTTGTAGATTGGCTAGTTAAGGTTCATACAAGCATTCTGTGGTAATGCTTATATTGCTATGGATATTAGTGTGTTTTTTTGTCATGTGATTATTAAGTAGTTGTAAAAATCTTAAACAAACATAAATGATTCTATGTGTTGTATTTGTTATATCTCGCATATACAAAAGCTGGATCTTACGACGAGTGTTTGTTTTGCTTTGATTAGTGTTCCTTGCTAGTTATAGTTGCTTTGTAACAATGTTTTTATTTAGGGTGTGAATGCAAGATTTAAGTTAATTTTTGACTTTTTGTGATAAATTTTCTACATTGTTGTCCATTGTAAGATACAATATTGAAAATCAGGAGAACACCTTATGCAAGGAGGTCCATTAGCAGAGTTTTTTAGTTATGTAACTAAAACGAATTTGGAAAAACAAACTGAAGTTGATAAGCGTTATCAATATTGGCGGTTACGTATTTTTTACTCTATGTTTATCGGATATGCTTTTTTTTATTTTACGAGAAAAAGTTATAATTTTGTGATGCCTGTATTGATGAATGATCTTGGCTATAGTAAAGCAGAGTTAGGGATTTTTGGAACAGCGCTGTATTTGAGCTATGGTATTAGTAAGTTTGTAAGTGGAATTATTTCAGAATATGCTAATCCTCGTTATCTTATGGCGGTAGGCCTTATTATCACAGGATTTATGAATATTTTTTTTGGATTTTGTTCTGCTCTCTGGGCTTTTACGATTATTTGTATATTAAATGGTTGGTTTCAAGGGTGGGGATGGCCACCTTGTACAAAATTGTTAACCTATTGGTATAGTCGTTCTGAACGTGGTACTTGGTGGAGTCTTTGTTCTACTTCTCATGGGGTAGGAGGGATGTTGATCCCTTTATATGCAGGTTATATTGCGGTTAATTTTAGCTGGCAATGTGGCATGTATTTGTCAGGTACAATTGGTATCGTTGCGGGTTTATTCTTGATTAATCGTTTAAGAAATATTCCTCAAACATTAGGTTTACCGCCAATTGAAGAACATCGAAATGATTATCCATCTTCTAAAGAAATTCTTGAATCTAAGTTGCGTAAAAAATTAACAATTAGGCAGATTTTATTTGAACAAATTCTTAAAAACCGTTGGGTGTGGTTATTAGCTATTTCTTACTTATTTGTCTATGCTGTACGTACAGGGGTTAATGATTGGGCGCATATTTTTTTGAATGAATATAAAGGATATGGAATAATTCTATCTAATGCTGGTATTTTTTGGTTTGAAATTGGTGGTATTATTGGGATGTTAGTAGCTGGTTTTAGTTCTGATACCATATTTAAAGGAAACCGTATGCCAATTATTTTAGGTTATTCAATTGGATTACTAATTGCTATTCCTGTTTTTTGGTTTTTGCCTAAAAATTTCATTTTTTGTGATTATTTGCTATTGACTATAATTGGATTTTTAGTTTTTGGCCCGCAAATGTTGGTTGGATTGGCTGTTTCTGAGTGTGTTGATAAAGAAGCAGCATGCACAGCGAATGGGTTTGCTGGTCTATTTGGTTGTATTGGATCAGCTTTTGCGTCTTATCCTATTGGATATATTGTAGATCATTGGCATTGGTCTGGATATTTTATTTATCTTACTTGTTGTACATTGGCAGTATTAGTTTTTGTTATAAAAGTTGGACCTCTTATCATGGACAAGAAAGTGTATAATTGAAATTGAGATGATATTGCTTAAATAGACGCATGATGTAATGGTTTTATTAAAACGTAAGTTGTTAACGAAATTACTACTACACTTCTAGAGAAAGCGTATTTTAGTGTTGCTTTTGTTTATACAATATATCTTGAGAGGAAAATATTTTGGATGCCTGTTTACATTTGTTATGTGTTTTAATGGTGCGTATTGTTAATGTACTATCCATGATAGTCTTGGTGAGAGTACCTGTCTAGCTTTAAATCCTAATTTTATGCTATAAAATATGATCATCATTATAAGTTGTAGGGATATGTCACACAGTGATTAACTGATTAAAGTATGATAGGGTTTTAAAAGTGTGCTTTAGTTTTATTTGGTAATTGTCAAAATTATTTAAATGTAGTATATAGTTTAGAACAAGCGTAAACCACGCGGTAGTATTGAAGTGTTCAGATGTTCCTGAAACAGTTAATTGATGAAACCAGCATTTTTAGGCTATCAAAAACTGTTAAGTTAGTAAAAATATGGGAAATTTATGTATATAAATATATTAATGTACTATCAAGTAGCGCTGAGATAAAAATATTTAGTTGTTATCAATGCGAAGTTAAAATATAGAAATAGTGTGCTCGTTGCCGTCCCACATATTGTAATGGGTTTGATAGTACGTATTGGCAAATTGCCACTATAATAACAATTAAGCCTTATCATAATATGTATCTAAAATGTTTTCACATAAAACATGGTGTATAACCCATGTATAAAAAGTGGCAGCAAGCAAGTTAGAATTATAAGTACTATTTAATTTTCATGTGTTAAAATAGCTTTGGTGCTGGAATAGCAAATATAGCTTCTATTAGCTAGCATGTGTTCCTTTGAACAATGTTTTTCATAATGGAATCATTAATCGATATGCGCTCTTGAATTTAATAATGAAGTTAGTAAGTGTGTAGCTGCATATAATGCATACTGGAAGCTGTCTTAGTTATTAATGTAGGTTTAACTGTAGCATTTTAGTGTATTTAAAATACCTACATTGTAATTTTTATATATTTGAAATAATGTTTTGGACAAGAAGAAAATTATCTTAGGTTACTTATTTGCTATTTTTTACCTATAGGCAAACAGGCACCTACTCATATGGTTAAGTCGTACTCTAATTTTTAGAATGTAAGTTAGTACACATACACTTCATGAGCCAATGTGACTATAGTTCGTAGTGCTCAATTATATATCTAGATCTGCAGCACAGAATCTATAAACTAACCCTAAAAAGGAATGTCGTCATCAATTTCTTCCTGAAAGGTAGAATTTATTGGTTTTTCTGAGGACTTAGAAATATCTGATTCTTTGGACTGTATTTGCTCAATGTTTGGGCTTGATTCAGTAGTTAACATTTGTGCAGAGTTACGAGAATCTAGCATTTGCATGCTATTAGCAATAATCTCAGTCGTATAACGAGTAATACCATTTTGGTCCTGCCATTTATTTGTACGTATCGCGCCTTCGATATATACTTTAGATCCTTTATGTAAATATTCACCAGCAATTTCAGCTAAACGATTATATATAACAATACGATGCCATTCAGTACGTTCATGTTTTTCTCCTGTCTGTTTGTCATTCCAGGAGTTACTTGTAGCCACACGGATATTAGTCACCGCACTACCACTTGGCATGTATCGAGATTCTGGATTCGCACCTAAGTTACCAATAATAATTACTTTATTTATACCTCTAGACATAATACATCATCCCTACTTTATTCTATGATTTAAAGAAACCTTAGAGTTGAAAACATTCTGGTGAGGTGCGCTCGCATCTCTACCAATACTATTAGTCATAACTGATATAATCAGCCAGCTTAAGTTCATGAACATACAGAAAGTTAAAATACCAGTTATAGCGAAATGATTATCAAGCAAACCACCTATCAAACCACCAAAGAAAATTCCCAAAAACTGAGCACTAGAGTACATTCCTAGTGCTAAACCTCTTGTAGATTGATTAGTGGTTTTAGAAATACCTGCCGGTAAGCTAGCTTCTAGAATAATAAATGCTACAAAAAAGGCTGATAATCCAATAAGAATCCATATTAATTGGTATTTAGCGTATAACAAGATTCCTAAAGAAGGAAATAGTAATGTTATACTACAAATCTGTAGCAAGATATTTTTAGCTCGCTTTTCTGCCCAAAAAATTGCAAGTATAGCTAAAGTAAATGTCCCTAACAATAACGGTAAATATAAGCGCCACAATGTTTTATCAGGATATCCTGCTTCTTGCAACATCACTGGGACAGCTAGAAACAGAGCTGCTAGTATTGTATGAAGTGTAAAAACTCCCAAATACAAATTAAGTAACTTTGTGGAAATAATTTGATTAAATCCCTGGTAATTAATTCTAGCTTCAATGTGATGGCACTGTGAATCTAGTTTTGGAATATAAGTCATCAAAATGGCAATACCAACTAGAGATAAAATCGCTGTCAATATAAAGATTCCTCGAAAGCCTACCAATTGAAAGAACAAAGGGCCTACTACCAATGCTACAAGAAATGACAGGGCAATAGTTGTTCCTAAACATGCCATTGACCGTGCACGAACTTTCTCTCGGGTTAAATCTGCTAAAGTTGCCATTACAACACTACCTATGGCGCCGGAACCCTGTAAGATTCTACCAAAAATAATACCATAAATGGAAGTTGAGAAAGTAGCAAATAAACTGCCTAGACCTAATAAACTTAATCCTAAAAAAATGATTTTCCTCCTACCTAGCCGATCTGATAAAATACCAAAAGGGATTTGAAAAAGTGCTTGGGTTAGCCCATATGCTCCAATTGCAATACCAACTAACTGTTTTTGGCTATTTGAAAACTGATGTGCATAGGTTGCAAATATGGGTAGTATCATAAATAGTCCCAACATACGCAATGAAAATATACATGATAGTGCAATAACTACCCGTTGTTCTTGTTTAGTAAACTGCGTGCTGTTCATAGAAGGCCTATATTGTTTTGCTTAATAAACCATATTTGCCGTATAGTATCAGGTTACTAAAGCAAAGATATTAAAAAATTAATCACTTACATAAATTTATTAACATTAAAATACGAGGTTGTTTTCATGCTAACCATTGAGATACGTGGTGCAAAAACCCATAATTTACAAAATATTGATGTCTCAATTCCACGTGATCAGCTTATAGTGATCACAGGATTATCTGGATCTGGTAAATCCTCTCTTGCGTTTGATACACTTTATGCCGAAGGGCAACGACGATATGTTGAATCTCTTTCGACTTATGCTCGTCAATTTCTTTCGCTTATGGAAAAACCCGACGTTGATCATATTGAAGGACTATCTCCAGCTATTTCTATTAAACAAAAATCTACATCACACAATCCTCGCTCAACTGTTGGTACGGTAACTGAAATTCACGATTACCTTCGCCTATTGTTTGCTCGTGTGGGTAAACCTAAATGTCCAATACATCATACTATACTAGAGGCACAAACAATTAGCCAAATGGTTGATCAAATACTCATGTTACCAGAAAGTACTAAAATTTTACTGTTGGCACCTGTTATTCAAAATAGAAAAGGTGAACACTTACAATATTTAAAATCGTTACGAAATCAGGGATTTATTCGTGCACGTATTAATGGTAAATTTGTTGAATTGGATATTCTGCCAAAACTTGCACTGCATCAAAAGCATACCATTGATATTATTATTGATCGATTAAAAATCAAGTCTGATATTCAATCTCGACTAGCTGATTCTTTGGAAACTACCTTGAATTTAACAAAGGGTGTAGCATGTATATTGCTTATCGAAAAAGATGAAGAGATTATTTATTCAGTGAAATTTTCATGTTCTATTTGTGGCTACAGTTTAACAGAGCTTGAACCTAGGATTTTCTCATTTAATAGTCCTTCTGGTGCTTGCCTAGATTGTGATGGTTTAGGTGTAAAGCAATTTATGGATCCTAACAAGATCATTGTTGATAACATGTTGAGTCTTGCTTCTGGTGCTATTCGTGGCTGGGACAGAAATAATTTTTATTATTACAGCATGCTATGTTCACTTGCAGTTCACTATCAACTTGATTTAGAAAAACCATTTAATAAATTATCTAAAAAACATCAAAAAGTACTGTTATATGGTAGTGGTGATGAAATGGTTATTTTTTCATATGAGCATGATCAACGTATCGTAACTCGAGAGCATACCTTTGAAGGAATTGTGGCAAATATGGAACGTCGTTATCGAGAGACAAAATCTCAATATGTTCGTGATGAGTTAGCACGCTACTTAGTACAACAAGTATGTCCTAATTGCCACGGGGCACGTCTAAAAAAAACTGCTCGATATGTTTTTATTCAAGAATGTACTCTTCCGTGTGTAAGCGATATGCCTATTGCTCAAGCGCATCATTTCTTCAAAAACCTTAGTTTAACAGGTTGGCGTGCTAAAGTTGCAAAAAAAATCTTAAAGGCAATAATCGATAGACTAGAATTTCTCATTAATGTTGGTTTGGATTATTTAACATTAAGTCGAAGTGCTAATTCGTTATCAGGTGGTGAAGTTCAACGTATTCGACTTGCGAGCCAAATTGGAGGCGGATTAGTTGGCGTATTGTACGTATTAGATGAACCATCAATTGGTCTACATCAACGTGACAATGTTAGATTAATTGAAACACTAACTAATCTTCGAGATTTAGGGAATACTGTAATTGTTGTAGAGCATGATGAAGAAGCTATTTTACAAGCTGATTATGTCATAGATATTGGTCCAGGTGCTGGTATCCATGGTGGTAAAATAATTGCCTGTGGTACGCCTAGGCAAATTATGAGTCATAAAGATTCAATAACAGGTCATTATTTGTCAGGTAAGAAAAAAATTTTTATTCCTGCACAACGCATGGCTATAAATAATAAGTTGCTACTTCAATTGGTTGGTGCTAGTGAAAATAATCTGCAGGATATTACAGTAAATTTTCCTATCGGTCTTTTCACCTGTGTAACCGGTGTTTCTGGTTCAGGAAAATCTACTTTAGTAAACGACACATTATATCCAATTGCTGCAAGGAGTCTTAATGGTGTACGACAAGTTAACGTTGGATCGTATCATTCTATTTCTGGTTTGGAACATTTAGATAAAGTTGTTGATATTTCTCAAACTCCTATTGGTAGAACACCACGTTCTAATGCTGCAACTTACACAGGAGTATTTACTGATATTCGAGCTTTATTTTCTTCAACTACAGAAGCAAAAGTACGTGGCTATAAGTCTGGTAGATTTAGTTTTAATGTGAAAGGTGGGCGTTGTGAAGCGTGTCATGGTGATGGATTAATTAAGGTAGAAATGCATTTTCTATCTGATATTTATGTTACTTGTGATGGCTGTGAAGGGAAACGATATAATAGAGAAACGTTGGAGATTTTTTATAAAGGTAAAAATATTTACGATGTACTTGAAATGACAACAGAAGAAGGGCTAGTCTTTCTACACGCTATCCCAAGCATTAAGAGGAGGCTAAAAACGTTGATTGACGTAGGTCTAGGATATATTAAATTAGGACAAAGTGCTACAACCTTATCTGGTGGAGAAGCTCAACGCATTAAACTTGCAAAGGAACTTTCACGTCGTGATACAGGGAAAACCCTATATATTTTAGATGAACCAACTACAGGATTACATTTTCATGATATTAAGCGTTTACTTGGTGTTTTAATTAGATTGCGCGAACACGGAAATACTATTATTATTATAGAGCATAATTTAGATGTGATTAAAACTGCAGACTGGATTATAGATTTAGGTCCTGATGGGGGTAACGGTGGTGGTAAAGTTGTTGCAGTTGGCACGCCAGAAATAATTGCTCAACAGAGAAAATCATATACTGGTAAGTTCTTAAAATCTATTTTACAAAAATGTTAAATGGTAAAAATGTAACTAAATTGGATAGTTGTGAAAACTTATTGGAAATTTTGTAAAATAATCATATATATTTTGATAAAATGTTGTAAAGATTTTACCATATTATTTAAATTATGGCACTAAAATTAAGCAAAATATTAAAATTTATATTCTAATTTTATTATAAAGATTTTTTAAGTAGACTTGATTTTTTGTTTTGTATTTGTAGTATATATTAGCTTATACTGAGAAATATGTATTTTCTTTTCTCATATTATTAGTATTATTAGTATTTTATGTTATTTTAAAGTTGATGCTCAATTATCTGATGAACTGAGGTAACTGTCTATTACATGTAGTTTCATTTCTGTGTAAGTCATATGAATATTTCGTAATTTTATTTTTTTTAAATACAGAATTATATAGTATCTTTTATACCTGATTAATACATGTTTAATATAATGTAAACAGACTTATAAATAATTTGTTTGTCTCGTACATCTATGATCATTATGCAATCGCAATATATAATATGAAATTCGTTTAGAGATTAATTTTGGGAAGTTTGATTTCCTATATCTAATTGTAATTATACTAGTTAATAAAAGAGTAATAAGTCTTCTTATAAACACTGTTGTGAGTATTGTTGGTTATGTTCGTATCTAAAATATTTGTCATAGTTCAGATGAAATTTAATTTACTTTTGAGCGTATGTAAAATAAAATTTTGTATGGTTTTTTTAGTAAGCTGTTTTTAATGAGATAGAGTTGATGGATTAGCACATTGCCAGTAGGAAGATCCATTTTTTGTGTAAATTTAAATTTTTAGTTAGAGTCAGTACCTGCTTTTTTAATTTTAATTTTTAATCTCATAATTTATAAATGTATGAAATGAACGTTGGTGTAAGGTAGAAAGTGCGTTGTAGGGTTATAAAGTAGATATATATAAATTAAGTTTTAAATAGTGTTGCTATATCATATTCAACTTAATTCTATAAAATTAATAAAGCATTGTATCTCAGTTATAGTAAACCTAAATTATGATGCTGGAAATTGAATGTAGATGTTGCAAATGAAATGGACTTAATGATTAAGAGAGCTTTAATTATATAGTTGAAGGCTTTATTGTTGAAACATAAGAATGTCAATTGATGATATTGTGCTTGAATTATTTTTTAAGGTTGATAGCTAAGGAAAAGTATGGTTTTAAACATAGCGTGAATGACTAAAACTACATTTGTTAATTGAAGTTGATACAACAATATTATGTAGTATAGTAGTTGGCATGATAGAAAAAATGACGACTAGCATAGTTTGATATTCTGAAAAATATTAAAGTGAATGTTGTTATGGAATCTCCTGATGCTGGCTATAATTCAAATAGTATCAGGATTATAAATAACATAATATGAGACTATCTAACTTGTATAAATATAACGTTTTTAGCTAACTTATTAAAAATACAATGGCAGTAAATTATAGCACTATATTTTGTGTTACGTGCTGTAGAACTCGTTTATATGTTTACTATAATTATTCAGGTTTGGTAAACATTACTATCAGTTGGTATAAAATAATTATTAGTGACACTATGTGTAGATGTAAAATACTAGTATAAAAGGTAGGGTTTAAAATTGACTGTAGCGTTCTGAATAACATGATATCCATAGACATGTAAAATCAGTGAGATTTAAAAGTTATGTGAAAGTACTAATACAGTATGAAATAATTTCAGATAACTAGTTGATCAAAAAAGTATAGCTATTAATTATTATGATATGTCATGTGGTCTTTTTGAGAAAAAACATGTTTGTCTTAGATTTTTGACTTGGTGTTATGTTTTTAAATTTACGTAAATATCTCCATCCTAGTTATACATTTAAATTTCCTATCACATTATTTACTCTAAGGTTTTTTACTTGAATGATGTTTCTGCTGCAGGATATTCTTCTTATATTTTTGAATTTTAAATTGGTCCTTTAAGCAATAATTAATTGTTGTGGCTTTCATAATATATTTTTTGGATGTTTGAGTTCTATTAAATTAAGTACTATATGACTAGTAGTGTAGTGCTTGTTAATATTTTTTATCATTGCATTTATATATTGTCATACTAATAGTTGATATAAATATAAGATGTCGCATAAAATATTAAAATATAGATATACATTCTAAAGTTAGATTAACTTTATATTTTTAAAAATAGAATAGATAATTGTTCTTTTAATATTGGCTAGTGAGACGACCATTGATATTATAATATAACTAAAAATTATTTATAGTGAAAAGCTTGAAAACGGTATAATCATGGTTGCTATCGATAGGAAATAGTACAGTATGATAGAAATCAGATAAAGTAATAAGGGTTTTGATAACTGACTACCAATTAGAGCTTAAAGATTGCAAGTGTTGCGGATATACAACGATAGTTGTTATTTTTTAAATATTTTATAAAAAAACTAAATATTGCATGAGTAGCAATATTGGTTACTTATATGATTTAACATTAAAATTTTATTACATTAGAGCTAGGCAATGATATGATTTGACTATGGATATACAAATAAGCAATGGATTATGTGTAGTTTACAATTCATGTAAACTGATTAATAAGTTTGATTTTAAAAAGAGATAATTTCAGCTTATTAAATTCTATTACTGTGACGAAAAATATGTATTAGGAGAGCTAAT